>Ga0116227_10003186_pt1 | contig 36703 bp, 24 predicted proteins | sample S1TSphgellanicum_FD_89693 | JGI IMG/M metagenome (GOLD analysis project Ga0116227, IMG submission 89693) | Host-associated microbial communities from peat moss isolated from Minnesota, USA - S1T2_Fb - Sphagnum magellanicum MG | ecosystem: Host-associated > Plants > Peat moss > Unclassified...
AAAAAAAAAAAAAAATATAAAAAAAAAAAAAAAAAAAAAAAAAAAAAAAAAAAAAAAAAAAAAAAATTGATCAAAACTTCAAGTTCTTTAGGTAGAGAAGTTGATTTATTTTTTAATTTGACAAGTAAATTGAACTTTATTGACCCAACTTTTTTAATTTATTGTAAACCTTTGCACCTATACCATCTTTAGCATTGAAGAGTGTGTACTGTGTACATGGATTCAGACTTGATTTTTTTCCTATGCTCGAAGAATATTGAACCTAAAAAAAGTGTCCCAAAATCAAAATTGAAAAGTTTGAAAATTTGAAGAACTGGGCTCAAACTACAAATTGAGATAATTTGATTATAAATTGAGACCCCACTAATATGGCTTATAACTTCCTAATGGATAATCAGCATGGGTAGATTCTTTATTTTAATCTCATCCAATCTTATGGTGCATTCACACTTGATGTTAAGTTAGTGTTAAATGAAAATCTAGGTGGCATCCTAGGTGGCACCCAATGTTAATTGGGTGATAGCTTAATGTTAAGTGAATGCTAACTGATCGTAAAATTTTCATGGTAATTAAGTTTAAGTCCTAAATGACTAGCATGGTGTTAGGGGATTCAACACTAGAGTCTCAACACACCATTAGATTACTAAAGATGATTTTTTGGGGTTCATTGAAAAGCTAGACAAGGAGTAACACCATGTCATCCATGTGATGAAAGATATTCTTTAGTGAATGTGAATAATAGTGTTAAGTGAATCTATAGAAAAATGTAGATGTTGTAATCTCTTTGTTTCAAGAGCTATACACAAGACCAAACTACTCTAGCAAATATTTTCTAATGGATTGTCACACTCAAAATGAGAAAAGCCATTTTCTTTCGATCAGAATCCAAGTTATGTTGTTTATTGAAACAAATCGTAAAATGACAATCATAGGATGCATTATCATTATAGAAAACCTTTTGCAAATGAAAGATGATGTAATGGAAATACCAAGAACTTGAAACATCCATGGTCTCTATATGAAAAAACATAGAGCAACACACTCACTATGAGGTTGAATTAAATTCAACCATCCTTGCCTAAGGGTAGGCTCATAGACACACGACAATACTCCTTATACACTAAGTAAGGTTCATGTACTTCAAATTTTAATGTGTAACATGTTATTGGATTTATGTTCGGAGTTTGGAATGCCAAATTTCTCAACTTCTCTCCAGGCTGAAAACTTATGTTTTTATCACTAAATGCCACACATCCCAGATATAAGTTCTTGTTCCCTAAACCCAAAAGGTATCTTGGATGACTAGGTGACAAATAAGTTGATCTCTTTTGAAACATATACTAGTGTGGCCTGTGTCGTTGCCGCAAGTGTTACCACATCCTCAACTGATTTTTCCCTTCCAAAACCCGGTTTTTTGGAAATTTATTTGAATTTTCAGTGGCAGAAATCGCTTAAAAATCATTATCTCCCATCATTCTGAATCCAAATCTTACCAAATAAATTCCATTAAATCCTGCTCATCAAGATCTTTCCAACAACACCAAAGGCACATTCCAATTCCTTCGAAATTTTCAGCTATGATTTAATTTAATTTAATGTTTAGTGAAGAAATCATTCAATATTCAAGAACTTCTACACTGCAAGTCCAAACACCATGAAACCAAGCCAATGCACCCCTCCTCCGCAAGAGCTTTCCAAAGAGACCAAGAACAATATGAAGCATCCTGGTTTGGTCGATCTCATTAGTACAAAACAAAACAAACAAACTACCTTCCTTCATACATAGATTATGGCAAATAACCAAAAAATCAAATTAATTGGATGCAAAATCTTTACTAAATTTAGTTCATATGAAGCAAATTTGAAAAGGAGCTTGAAATGGAAAGTTTAACAATATCTACACATGCACAACCATAGAAGTTCAAAACTATAGCGTATTGTCTAAGTCACTATGCTAGACATTCTCCAAAATGATGAACATTTGGATTTGATATGTATTGAGAAATCTATTGAGTAATTTGGGGGACATCCTTGAGCCATTTAACAATCGAATGAAATGAATCACATATATTGGTCACTTGTGAAGGGTTTTGAATTAAAATCAAAACTTAAAATTAGATTAAATGAATTTTGAATTTGAATATCCTAACATTCATATAAGGAGTCATGTAACACAACTTGTCATGATTATAATAATTTTCATGCTACTATTTTATGCCTTTTTGAACTCCTTTGATTGCATTTTCAATTGCCCAAATGTTTTTTCCAAATAAAGCCCAAAAGTAGTTCCTACCAAAAACCTTAGATTTCACAACCATACATCCAATAAAGAAATAGATAATTTGTTCATATCAATATTTTCAAAGTTCATGTTTCAAAATACAATCATTAGTTCTTATTTGCTTTCCCTTCACTAAATTCCAAAAGATTTGTTGAAAGCGTTTACGAAAGTTCTTTGAACCAATTCTTTTAACATCGAAATCATTTCCACGACAAAATTTTGAACAATTGTCTTCAATGGAATGTGTAGTGGAACAATGTGTAAGAATACAAAAACAAGTGCCATAAAAAGTTGTTGTCTAGCCAAAATGATAACAATCTTCATATTTTCTGCAGAGCCTCAAAGGGTAGCCTGAAAGGGTAATTACAAAGGATGGACATTGGCCATTTTCATAAGGATTACAGTACTGAAAATGGCCAATTCCAACGATGTATGTACTTTATAAGTGCACATATATCACCACTGGATATGTCAGGGTAGAACACATACCCTCAACATGGGTTATTCACAAGCAAAAATCCTTGTTGAGAGTGATAGGCATAATTGGAACTAGCCAGAAATGTCAGTGATGACATGAGGATTTATGACATGTGACAAAGGCACTGGAACATGGGCTCTTTTGAAGAAGGTTCATGTCACCATGACATTCATCAGACTGCTAATTGTGTGCACAGCACAAAGAAAGGAAAGCATCCCAAGGTTAGAATATTTTTGGTTACCGTTCAATAGGTGGGAGGGTTGCAGTGATCAACATAGCAGCCCTTGGAAATGTGTGAGTATCAGAGCTGCAGAACACAATTTTTGAGTATTAGAGCCAGCCAAAACACTGTTGGCATTAGTGACAAAACAGAAGAAGGGATTAGTGTTGTTAGGTGGAAGCTTACAAATTGTTTGTTTCAACTTCAGCAAGCATGAACCCATTGGATGAACGTACTTGGAGTGGTGCCTGGGGTGATGCAAGGTGGGCCCACCTTTTGGGAATGCATGAACCATGTTCTCGACCTGAATGCAGGGATGGGGCTGCAGAGCATGCTCAACTGTCTTCTCTTCAGCATGAAAGTTCAGATGTTGCACATGCATAAATCCCGAAATTGAGAATTCACCATAGCAGTGAATCTAGCTTCATAGGTGCTGACAACAAGAGTGGAGACAATGGAGGGAGGAGACACATATAAAATGACTCATTTCTTACAATTGAGCTAACCTACTTTTGGCCTTCAGCAAGAAAAACTCAGAGAATGAAAACTGCACACTTGAAAGTCTCCGACTCTACTAAGGCTCTGGTGATAATTGTGTTTCAGCTCCTTGTACTCCAGATCCCTCAACAAGCTGTTGACAAAGATCACAGACTTGCATCAGATACACAGCCTGCAAACTAACTAAATGTAAAGCCATTGCTTCCCAACACAAAGTTGTCCCAAAAAATTACTATAAGCATGCAGGTATAAGGAAAAGCTGCTGATACCCAGACAACAAACACAACTCCACAATCAAACTGCCAGAAACAAAAAAGACTGCGACAAGTGGCTACAGGAGATTACCAGGGCGCCTACACGTTCATATGCTTCCATCACTTTGGGATCTTCTTCATCTTCATAACCCACCTGAAGAATTCGTGGTCCATTTACTGCCCAGAGGGCCCTTCGTCCTCCCTCCTGAAATCCTCCCCACAGATTCAGCAATCAAGAGAATCTAGAACCATGCAGAGGATGATGTGGCTTTCAACAAGCTGAAACCCATCATAAACTTATGTGAAAGCAGCCTGTTCCAATGTGATTTCTCCTGGAAAACCTTCACACAAAGCAAGCAATAGGTATGCGATAGAAATCTGACCAGAAAATATACCTGCAGTGCAATCAAATAAATAGCCTCAGCTGCTTCAACACGCACTTTGGGGTCCATCTCTGGTTCTCTTTCATATGATAAGGGAGTGGCAAGCTCTAGGGGCATTTTTGAGGTATCCTCTTTGTTGTATGCCTACAATCCCTCTCAAACAATATAATGCATCAATCTTTGCCCAGAAATCTCAAATGATAAACAAGCAAGATGAGGGCGTCAGGAGAGTAAATACACCCAAAGTGAACAAAGAGTATTACCATACCCGTTTTCCTGCAAGTGGCAAAAGCAATGCAGGCCAAAGAAACTGGGAAGCTAAAAGGAGGCTTGGTAATTCTGTTTCTGCTTCAAAGCAGCAATTACGTACAGCCCCTGCCACCTGCAACAGTATGAATGTGAACACTGTTGAGCTTCAGACAAAACACATGCCATTCCATGTAGAACTATGCAAGCTTGATAGAGCAAATTTACTCTGCAATAGATGTATGCCTCACTTTCTCTTTAGGTCTGAATCATGAACTCTTTACCCTGACAGTTGAAAGTTAGGTTAACTGACCCCCTGCCGGCGCACAACACTTCTGGAGTCGATTTGTGGAAGTATTTGCCGAAATAGGCCTTTACTTGGATTCAAAAGGAGCTTCCGCCCTGTCTCCAGTCTTGTAATATTCACCAGAATTGCTCCCACATGCTCATACTCATCTACTCCTGCAGTCACAGCCCCAGTATCAGCACTACTGCAAAAGAATGTCCACTAAAGGTTGGTTTGGACCCCAAACACAGTTGATGAGATAAGCCCAGCAGAGAGTCTGGCATGTGACAAGAATAATCCTTCCCTCACAAATGTTATGTGAACCAAGTGTAGCAGAAAAGACCCACCTTCATTAGAGCCTGAAGACCTCACAAAGAACCGCACAAGCCGAGACACATGCAAACCTGTCACCTTCTCATCACCTTCCTGCCTCCCAGAGCACTCCAAAGTCATAAACAATAAAAGCTCCTTGCAAACAATTCTTTTTTTTCGGGTTTCGGCTTCACAAGCACATTCCGCTTAGTCTCTGAACTCTGAGACAGATTGAACTAAAATGCAGAGAAAACACTAAGCATCCATACAGAAAACCTGCAATGCATCTACATGTTGCTTGTCTACCAGTGCCAAAATCCCTAAACCATCGATCTTGTGCAGGGAGGACTGCATACCTGAAGAAGGTGTTCTGCCCCAGATTCCAGTTGAGTGATGTTGACAAGCAGCATAACCAAGAGTTTGTTACAACCATACCCAGGCTTCCCTAAAAATCCCATCACCTTCTCTACTGCACCAGCTGCTACTAAACCCTGCGAAAGTTTCCAACCTGAAGACAGGTTCACAAGCGCCTCTGCCGCTGATTGAGCAATTTCCTGCATTGGTAAAAGTCAAGGTTCTAAGAAAGATGCAATTGGAATTTTGTAGAAGAAATCCAATGTGCATGAGCAAGTTTGAATCATTCTGTTATTAAGCAAGCACAAAAGGGATGTGCCACGGGCATACCCAGGTTTTTATAGACCAAGAAGTTCAGAAGGTGAGAAAGAAACAATTGCCTGTTTATCTCCCAGAAGATGGAGTAATGGAGGGAAAAAATCATGCGCTCGAGGTGAAAGATTGTGAATACCATCTTGGCTTCCTGTAAGCCCTTGCACTATGTCCACAGCTGCCTTCCTCAGCTGTTGCCACAAAGATTTTTTTTAAAACAATTATTCACAAGAGAAAAAACCAAGAGCTTACAGTGTAGTTGGAGAGACTGCTGTAATGCATATACACATGGACCACATGTCCTGCCCACTTTCCTGCCTAATCCACAAGGTAATTAGGAAAACTTACCATATCTGAAAGCACAGAAAACCATAGGAAATCGATCACACTTCAGAGGGATTCACGTGCAACAGCATTCATAACCTAATGCAAACGGACTCAAAAATCCTGTAAATTTGACTACAATTCCCTCTCCAATTCCGAAGAAAGGGTCAATCCCATCATGGAGTTCTTTAGCTATCGAAGAAATTGTAGGACCAAGAGGAGGGGCAAAAGGAGAGTCCAGAAGAAGCATCACAACACACGTACACACGTACCTGAGGAGAAGGAGATTTCAAGAAGTTCACAAGGTCCTCCAAATCCGAATTTGAAGCCATGCAAGTGTGAGATCGGAAATTGCGAAAAACAGAATTCTATGTGCGTATTTGAATGGAGATGATTGAATTTTTGATGGAAACAAAGATTCTCGCACACTCTTTCAGACTGATGTGATTTGCATCGTTTTCCCGTTACTCGATCTACGCACACCTTCACAATGTAATGATCTCTTTGTGCAATCTTCTCGTACTCGTCGAGCAAGCGTCACACAAGGAGAACTCGTGATTCTGAGGAAAGGTACAAGAAGGAAATTAGGGTTAGGGTTTGAGGGGTCTTTTCACCTACCTTTGGGCTTTTTTTAAAAAATTTCCCAATGCAAGAAGGAAGTTAGGGTTAGGGTTTGAGGGGTCTTTTCACCCACCTTCGGGCTTTTTTTGACGTTCCAAGTGCAAGAAGGAAATTAGGGTTAGGGTTTGAGGGGTTTTTTCACCCACCTTTTGGCATTTTTTTTTAATGTTCCCAGTGCAAGAAGGAAGTTAGGGTTAGGGTTTTTTGAGGGGTCTTTTCACCCAGCTTTGGGCTCTTTTAGGTTCCCAGTGAAAAAAAGGTAATTAGGGTTTTATAATTAGCAAATTAGGATGCCTTTTATTGGAATTTTTGGGAAGACCATGACCAAGCATTATGAGACTCTCTATGACCTAAATTGTTTATAAAGTAGGTCATAGATAATTCATAAATAATTATTTATGTTCATAAATTGTGATTTATTTCACAATTTATGAACAATGACAATTGCAACTTTTATTTTTTGATTAGCAAACTACGACTTGCAAAGGTATCACAATCAACTCTAATTGGATTTACTTTACCATAATCACATTTTTTTGGATGAAAAATCATAACTATTCTCTTCATGGATGAAAAATAGCATTCATCATACACCCATTTCACATATTTCATTAATGACAAATACGACAACATATAGGTGCAAATTAAAAAACACACGTTACTAAATAGTGAAAAGTGATTTCAATAACATAAATGTGGTTGTTGAGATATTCATTTCGATAATAATACCCATTAGGTGCAAATCCATTCGTTCCTTCCATTTGCATCCAAGTTTTCACTTTTGTGTTTCAATCCCCCAATTTCATCCATGATTATCATTCCATCCTTGCGCAATACAAGCCATTTTGTATTATTGAAAGTGTCATTCGCCACATTAGTTTCATTGATCTCATCTCATTTCATCCTTTTATGGACAACCTTATATTTGTGATCAATTTTATTTATCAATCATTTTCATCCATTTACAATCAATATTGAATAGACAATATGACTTTTGTGTTCATTTGATCATTTGCTAATCTACAATCAAGATCCAACACTTTCATTCATCTAGAGATTAGGGTTTTGAAAATAGAAAGTTACATAATGCAAAATGAAGCGATCATTAGTAAATTGTTGGACTTGAGGTTTTTCCCATTACATTCTATCTATGACTTTTTCAAAAATAGTATAATAAACTCTTGAAACCTTGGTGGGCCAATGAAAAGAAGAAGTTACGCAACACCCAAAGCATTGCAAAATACATTAACTAAGAAATCACAAAATTTGAATGGAAAATCACATTATCAAAAATGTGTTGTTCAAGTGTAAAAAATCATGAATTTTTTTGTGAGAAATGTTAAAAAATTGTGTCAAAGATGCTTTACAAATAGTTTGACATGAATGAAGAATGTTTAGGAAAATAAAGTTTCATGGATACTATGAGTGTGGGGTGGTGAAAACTTCAAAACCAAGTGACATAACAACAAAATAGCACGATCAAATGAGATCGTTTTAAGTATGCATGAATTAACACAATTTATCTAAGTCCCATGAAGTAAGAGCAAGCCACCAAGTGCATGTGATGGAAAAAACATAGTTTACAATATAGTCATTGGCATAAATGGCATAGATACAATATACACATGACAATTCCATGGCAACATGTGAACCATTGCAATGGGTGCACAACCTTGTTTGGTGACCACATGTTTAACTCTTGCACAAAAAGCCTTGCCCTTCTCAATTTGTGACTTCTTCCTTTTGTGCAATCAAGTTATGCATTTTTTAATGCACTCTAAGCACAAGATTAACATTTATTTTAGTTGGAATTCTTTATCATGGTCTTGACAAGAGTGAGGTTGAAAACTATCTATCTATTTTTCCTTTATATTTTATTCCAAGGTTTGATTTCAAAGTTTGGTTTTCAAATTGTTTGAAAATGAAAGGAACCAAAGATTATGTTCCCATCATGTCACCCCCATTAAATTATCCACATATGGTTTTTATTTATCCATGATTTTGTTATAATATACTAGCCAACTTAGTGAAAGAAAATTAAGTACATAATTTGACATTGGATAAAGCCAAAAAAAAAATGGCCAAAACATATTGAAAACCAACTAAAAAAATCATTGTTGTTCTAACAAATCCATTGTGATCATATGTGTAAGTGATTTTATTTATTCCAAGTAATTTAATTAGTATGGTTTCTCACTCAAATAAAAAATGTGTATTGAATTGTCAAATCAATGTTGACTTTTGGAAGGGTGAATTTAATAGCTCCTTTTGTTTAAATGGAACCCTAATAAAAAATGTAATTATATATACATCCACTAAATGGGCATGTCAATGGTCCATGGTTCAGTAGCGATTTGAATAATTAATTTCAAAACACTGATGATTTTATTTTGTTTCAATTATGAACATTATTCATTATCATTCTCATAAGATAAGTTATTCCACTAATAAATATAATTTGAAGTTAATTTAAATGGGGAATTTTATGGCATGACTAATAGTTTTTTTTTTATATAAATCTTTCGTTGTGTATAAATTTAGATCTTCATCTAAATTTTAATTCAAAACATGAAATTAAACATTTGGGTTAAGGTTTATGGAAAAAATTTGTCATACCCTTGAATGTTGCTATTAATGAACATACTTATTTTTCTCAATTGAACTAGGTAGGAAAGCTTAAATTGAGTTTGCTTATAAATCAAATATAATTTCACTTATATAACACTTTTATGTTGATAACAAAAGCATTGATATTAATCAAGGTTTTATTTTATTGACTCATGGTTTTCAATGGCATGCCATTTCAAGATAAATGAACTTAGCAATATTAAATCATTTACAATGTGTTTTTTCTTTTGTGATTGTGCATTTTTCAAAAGTAATGTCAATGTATTTATTCATCTAATTTTCTTATTTTGACATAAATTTAAACTCAAGATATTGATGAAAAGGATCAAAGGGCAATTGCACATCAAACAATCCACCTTTTGGTGGCAATTTCTAAGGGTTAAAGGTAAACTTGATACAATATGAGTTGGAATATGATTGAAATATTTGGAAGGGATCCATTTCATGAATCTATAACTTCAATTGAAAGATTGGATAGTGTATGTTTTAATGTCATGCTCATTTTCATTGATTTTTGGCATGGAATATAGAGTGATGACAATGATACAAAGGAAGACCTTTTGGAAGGATGTTGAACACTTACACACTAAGACATAAATTAAATTATGAAAATTTTCTACTTAGTTATTGATTCATTGGAATTATTAATTTAGATGTTCATCTTTCAAATATAATAATCTATATGATTAAGTTAGGGTTTTCAAAAAAATTCCAATGACACCTTGTCATATTTTTGCTCTTATAATTCAAATTATAAATGTAAATAAGTTTTTTGGGTTTTTTTTAAATCCACATGTGCTTAAATTGCCCTTAAATGTGCAACCATCCGTAGGGGGATTGGTGACAAGGGTTTACAATCTAAGATGCAAGGGATGATGGAAAAAATTCTAAGGTCTAAAATATGGAGTTGCTAACAAAGGATTTAAGGTTTGAACTTTAAACTTTGCAAAATATGATTCTATGATTTAAGTTTGTGAGTTCATGGATTGAAGTATGGAGCTAAAAATAATGGAAAAGGTTCTCTATAATAGGGGTATGATGATAGGGTTTCAAACTTAAGATATGGTGGAAAAGGAAATTAGTCTCGATTATGGAATTTGAATGAAAGGTAAGGTTGTATAAGGCATGGATATTGTGATAGAGGTTAAAGGGTAAGGTTTAAAATTTATCGTATATGAAGGTTATTAAGGCAGCATGATGAACATGTTTTAAAGATTAGGGCATGGAGTTGGAATAAAAAATAAGGTTGTCAAGGGTATGGATATTGTGACAAGGTTGAAACTTTAGGTTAAGATATGATGAACAAGTTTTAAGGATTAAAGTATGGAGTTATAGATAATGACAAAAGTTGCCTAAAGTATGGGTATGGTGACAAGGGCTTAAGGTTTAATGTATGGTGAAAATGGGTATGGAGGTAAGGATAAGGTCGCAAAAGACATGTGTATGCCAGGGTTAAAAGGTAAAGGTGTAGGGTATGGTGAAGAAGGTTTAAGGTCTAAATTGTGTTACCATGGATAAAATATAAAATTTTGGTAGGTATAGATTTCATGACAAGGGTTTAGAGTTTTAATGGAGATGCGAGTTGATTCACCATTGCACTTGTTGAACCACCAATTCAACAAATTAAAAATGCCATGCCAATGAATGTTTCCCTCAAAAATCTCACAAACACAAAAACATTTGTATACAATTAGGGCAAATGCATTGGAACTAGTCTTGACATCTACAAGTTAGTATCAGCATACTGAAAAATGAGCTCTGCAATAATTAGTAACAATCCCACCAACAAATGAATCAAATTGCATTGGCTACAATCATCCGTCTTCTTCTTCTTCTTCTTCTCTCAAATCTTTTGTACTACATTGGTGATCAAGAAAAAATTGCTACGTTTCAACTTCCAATCTAGAAGGTGCACCCAAATTCCACAACTCTACTACAATTGCCATGAGCTACTAAGTAAAAATCTTTACTCTTTGAGAGTGAAACCTAGAACACCCACTCACATCTTGAATTTAATTCCTTTTGTACAAATTCCTAATGTTGCTTTTCAAATGTAAAAATGGAGAACCCATTTTGACTTTCAGCATCCTCATCTATGTGAGCCTGAAAACCGTCTAAAGTATGTTAGATGGTGGTGATGGGTCACTACTAAAACCTTTTGAGAGTGTGTCAAATTGTATAGGGACCAAGCCAAAGAGTTTGCTTTTTCCTACCCTGGTTTTTTTTTTCCCATCAAAGGATAGTCAATGATGAATCAGCTGCTTGGTCCCCATTTTAAGTATTTTAAGGTCTAGAGAGAATACTATGTGTTTTCCGGTGAATCATGAAAGCCACAAGTCTCTGGAATGCAGCCTCACTTAGCTTTTCATTGGAGCTTTGGCTGGCAGTGAATGTGTTTGCAAGACAGCTCTTTGTCAATTAACCAAAGACCTGCTGCGTTTAGTCTCTGGATTACATCCGACGGTTTCCTCCTTGCAACTCCATCGAGCAACACAATGTGGGTACTGGTCATTGATGTGTTCATAGCTACACGTCTGTTAGGTGGCAAGTCATCAAGCCCTATAATCATCAGATCTGGCTGCACTAGCATTGTACTCAGATCTCTGTATCCAAAATCTGCCTCCGACTTGAGACTCATGATCAGGAACTTCCACCACAAAGCTGACTCCCCTTGCATAATCCACAATTGTCCAAGATCAGGATCAGGAGCATCCGATTTGGCTGCCTCTAGGTAGTCATTTACCAGCTTGCCCCAAAGGTGTACTGTAGCATTGGAGTTTGAAATGTACAAAAGGCTTGGATGGAATCTATGATGAGCTCTTGTGAGCTCTATTCCAGCAACATCCACTTTCAATTGTTCCATTTTATTGCCAAACAAACTCAGTAAATTGTGCACCCATATTGCATCCACCCTTGTGAGCCACACTCTGTAACCCAAATGGAGCACGGCATCCACCACTTTCATGGTGATCAAATCCTGTCTCGAATCATCCTCTCTGATGATATCAATTCCCGAAATCTCCTGACCTAGTAACTCTGTTGAAAGTGCAGCAGAAAGAATCACCACTGCATGTCCTCGCCTCGCCAGATCCCTTACAAAAGGTCTATCATCCCCAAGAAGAACAAAATTTCTTAAACCTAAACTCTGCATCTGACACAGCCAATTCTGCACAACCCACCCTTGCACATGAACTGCATTCACTATGAGGACAGTTTTGTTCACCTCAACCAAGCGAAGAATCCCAGCAAGCTCTGCCACTGTGTTTGCAATCCTCCCGACTTTGACTTCCCTGAAACAATAATCATACCATTTTATCAGCTTCAATGGTTCCATCTCCCACAGGCTGATGTTGATTGCCTCATCAACAGAGATCAGCTTCAAGTTTGGCTCAGCAGCAGCAGATTTAATGCTGGCATTCACATGACCACCACCACCACCATCACCACCACGGTCCCTGTGCGAGATGCTAAGTGCCTGGTCACTCAGCAGCTTTGTGTAGAGGTTGAAGTAGCCTCGTGAATGTACAAACTTCACAAACCAGGGAGTCCACATCTGCTCTCCCAGTTGCGTGTTGTTCCATGTATTTGTAACCATCCCTCCAAGAAATGGTCTCATATCCTTGCTTTTGCATTTATCATACCAAATGCGGAACTCCTTCCATGGCCTTGGAAAAAGCAACTGACCCCATGTCCCGACCATCTGATACAGAAACAGGTTTCCAGTTGCATTGACTACAAGGGGTGACCCACCCTTGCTGGGAACCAGCTGTGGACACTGGAGAGACACTCCATAGATTGATGGATCATAATTCTGAGGTTTGTAATAGTAGGTGGATACTACACCTCGAAGGTAGCGGTAAAAGAGCCGAGAAAGCTCCACATCATCCTCAACAATGAAGGCAAACTCATCATCATTCGACGGCCACCACGCTTCTATCCACTGTCCTTGTAGCCCCAATTTCTTGCTTCGGTAATGAACCTCCTTTGGACCATGTTGCCATTTGAACCCATCTACATACATCAGAATTTCATGTGCTTCCTTCAAGTCAGCGTCGACAGAAGTCTTGGATTCAAGCTCTGGTGGGAACGAGACATCTGCATTGTCCATTGAATCATCCTCCTTTTCATCTCTGGAAGAAGAATTTTTCAACTCTTTCAAAGGCAACTTTGGAGAATCTAGTGCTCCTGCAAGATTAGTACCTTCCACCATTGTTCCTTCTGTGAAATTCTTCCTCTTGGCGGCCTCATCTATCGCTGACATGGGGGAGAGGATGGGACCCATATGCAGATGATCTCCACCAACTTTGTCAGCATTTTCTTCCTGCATCCATCCATGTTCTGTCCCACTATGATCCACTATTTCATCTTCTTCCTTGTTCTTTGCATTTCCATATGCACCCATTTCCATGTCTCCATCATTAGCTACAACACCCTTTGTGCCGGTCTTCACCAGAAGGTCTTGCTTCTGGTCCCTTCTAGTGCTGTGAAAATTCTTAGTCCTCCTCACAGAATCAAGTGGTGGCTCCTTCCCTTGCTGCAAGGGAGCTCCTCCTGCACTGACAGGCCTGAGTCCATGAGACTCATGAGACAAAAGTTTGCGTCTTTTGCCTGCACCACCACCACCACCACCACCTTCTTCAGGTGTTGAATCTTCTTCTTCTTCTTCTGTAGAGGGATCCGATTCAGAGCTTTCAAACCTAAAATGGTCAACAAGAATATGGAGCTTCACGGTGTCACCACCATAGTCTGCATTGGCCAAGGATGTAAGACACCTGATCAAAGACTCCAATCTGTTGAATGCCAGTACCTTGATCACCATCCCAAATTTCTTGCTCACCAAATTGGGGTCCTCCAATTCCTGAACCCTGACTTGTGGGCTTCTTCTTGCTCTTTCCTTGAATTTTTCCGCAAGCTTGTTTCCCATCACAGCTCGTGCCAGTGGTTGCTGATGATGTGGAACTGTATTATAATAAGCCAGATCGGAGACATTGCAATCCTGCTGCTGCTGGTCACAGAATTGCATCCTTGCATTCTTGACCTGGAAATTGGACACCATCACTGCCACAGATCCAAGTTTTTGGGTAGCACCAATTTGGGCAGAAGTTACCACTTGGGGTTTTGCAGCCGAAGATGATGATGATGATGATGATGGCACCAGCAATCTTGAGAAATTGTCAGCTTCCAATTTGTGTGTGCCAGGGAATCTGCAGATGACCATGTGATAACCTGTCATCACAAACAGCAGCAAAGCAGCTGCCACTCCAATGAAGCAGCCCCTTGCGCCCATGATGATCCTCTTCCTTACCCGGAAACTTGGAGCTGGAGACAAGCCCTGCCCTGATCCAGCCATGGTGTGGGGAGACTACCACCGGCTGGTCTGCGAATGTTTGCATGAAATACCCAAAAGAAAAGTTGGGCGTTACCAAAAGAAAAAAAAAGAAATGGATCAGTGTGTGCCCAGATCCTTAGAAGAAAAGGCTGCAAGCTCCCCAGTGAGCTTGGTAAGGTGGGACTTTTGAGAACAACCCACAAACGAGACAAACAGATACACTGGATCTCATGCTCAACAACAAGACCTGGAAACTGAACCAAGATGCTGAGAGGACAAACCAAGAATGGGTTGCAAGAACTGCTACAGACATATCATACTGGTAAAGTTCTGCACCAAAGAAAGGTTCAAAGGGACTCTGTGCTCTGAAATTCTCCAAAATCCACCAAGATGCAACAAAAAGAGATTCAGGAGAAAGTCTACAAAGGACTTAGCTCTGAAATTCTCCAAAACCCACCAAGATGAGAAAAGAGATTCAGGAGAAAAAAGATTTGCAAAAGGGGGGAAAAAAACAAATGGGATTGGTGGCGGGGTGGGGAGGAGGGATTAACCAAATGGTCAATGCTCCAAGAAACTCCAAAATTGGACTGAGGAGGAGGGATGAAGGTGCTGCTGCAGGAAAAAAAACTCCAAAATCTGGACACCCAATACAACTAACTGATCTAAAAGCTAAAATGCTCTAGAGAATGCAAAAGATCCCAACCAAAAATCCAAAGCAAAAAAACCAACCCCCCTACCCCCTACCAAAAAACAATCCAATTCTCTCCTTCTTCTTCTTCTTCTTCTTCTTCTTCTTCCTCTTTTCTTCTTCCCTCCAAATGGCAATCTATGTGCTTCTGTCTCTGTCTCTCTCTTTCCTCCTTCCGGATCCCAATCTCTCTCTCTATCTCAAACACAACAGAAAAAGACACAAACTTGGAAGTCTTGGCAAGTGAGTCAAGAGACGATTTTTGCACAGAAAACAGATGGAGAAGGAAAATGGGTTTGCAAGAGGAAAGAAGAAGAAGAAGAAGAAAGCAATGGGAAGCTCAACAACCCACCAAGGACAGCAATCATGTGAAAGCATGCAACAGCAAAACTTCCAACAACAACAACAACAAAAAGAAACATCAAAATACCCACAAAAACACAAACACACACACACACACACACACAAAACACCAACCAGCTTGCTGAAAACCCATCTGGTTTGGATGATGGATGAAATTCATCCATGTGTGGCAATATCAGATTGGTCCACCTCATGTGTTTCTTTTTTTGCCTTTCCTTTCCTTTTCTTTTCTTTGTGGGGACCAGTCATTTAGATGATCCTCATCCTCATCATCATTATCATCCTCATCATCCTCCTTCCTCATCCTCATCATCACTTTGTTTTGTCCTGGTTTTGGATGAATCTTTACCTGACACAACCCCTCCCCATTTGGTGGAGGGGAGGGAGTTGGATGGATGAGGGGAAGGGGGGAGAGGGATGAAATTAATCATGAGTAGCAGTAAGTAGCCAATAAGTGGATGACAAGAGTCATGATAAGGAATTTTTTTAAAAAATAGGGTACTAAAAATTAGGGTTGTGCCTCAATTCAATTTTCTTGTCTAATGAGACAAAACAAAGTGACATTTTGGCACCATGAAAATTTATTTATTTATTTAGTTATTTATTTATTTATTATTATTATTACACTCTTATCATCTATGTTTATTATATTTATGTCCTATATTTTTTAATTGAAATTGTACCAAGTTTTGTGGTGATGAATAATTCAATCAACTTTTTGGATGACAAACTATGTGTCACCTTCTTATAGGGTTAAAGAGCCCATTTAATTGGCCTTGGGTTTTTGAACAATCATTCACTCATGTTTTTTAGTTGATAAACTAGGCATTAATTAATTAACTAATTAATTAATTAATTAAAACTAGGCATTTTGGCTTTTGGTTCAATAAGGTGAAAAGGGCCAATTATCTTACTCAACAAATTAAAAGGGCACCTTTTTTCAAAGCCCTCTCTCTTGGGTGAAGAGCCAACTTCATTGGGCCTTACAAATCAAAGCACTCAATCAATCAATCAATCAATCAATTATGTTTTAATTAACAAAGGTGTAATAATATATACACAAGGGAAAAGTTTATTTATTTATTATTTACAAAATAATCAACTAATTATTTATTTAGAAATTTTTAATCACAACTACAAGTTTGGGGATGACATTTACCCTACAATAATAATATATGTGCACAACTTCTATTTATTAACAACTTATGTTATTTTATAGCAAAACCCAAAATTGCACAAGAATGAAATGAAATGAAATGAAATGAAATGAAATGAAATAAAATAAAATAAAATAAAATAAAATGAGATACCTAATAATTTAATTAGGATAAATTCTGGAAAATAAATGAAGCATCAAATCATTTTGCCTACTTTGTGACATCCTAGAGGGACCCACGTGTCACTCTTTGTGTGACACGTCATCATGGGACAGCTGAAGAACCATTCAACTATGCTTAGTTGGCAAACTGACTAGGGTTAGGGTGACATTTGCAAGGTTTAGGGTTTAGGGTGCCAAATTTTGTCAAAATGGCTATTTTATTTCATTTTATTTTATTTTAAAAGTGGCAAAAATATAACATTGGTTGGGGTTTTTAAGTCGCCAAATTTTGAAAAGAAATCTTTTTAAAAATTAAGATTTTGCCAAATTTTATCCTAATTTTTCCACTAAGGTAGTCGAAAATATAGAACAATGTTAGATTTCTTTTTTTTTTTCTTTTTTTTAAATTATCAAATATTGCTAAATCATTTTATGAATGATCACCACTTCAGCTACATTACAAAATTGAAAAAATAAAAAAATAGATAATAAATAATAATTTTAAAAAAACATGGCATTGAGTAAGTAGAAGGTTCATTTTAAGAATAGTGTTTACTCATATTCATTAGTTGTGGGGACCCCCAAATGTTTGATTTTTTTTTGGCCTTTGGTGATGGGCATCAATGATTGGCCCCATCACAAAATATTTAATCAACCTTTGGATAGTCCCAAAATAGATATAATTGGAGTCTCCTCCTTTTGGGCACCTTACCATAAGTTACAAGAGTAGAACTTAGGGCAAAGGATATGGGATAAAGTGAGGTGTTATTGGGACCATGTTGGGGAACACATTGGGAACTTGAGGAACATGTTTGAAAACTCATTGGAAACTTGATGGGGAGCACATTGGGAACTTGGGGAACATGTTTGAGAACCCATTGGAAACTTGACAGGAGCACATTGGGGACTTGGGAAACATGTTTGAGAACCCATTGGAAACTTGACGGGAGCACATTGGGAACTTGGGGAACATGTTTGAAAACCCATTGGAAACTTGATGGGAGCACATTGGGAACTTGAAGAACATGTTTGAAGGGTTTTATCTTAAGGCCAAAAAAATTTTTATGGAAACTCAAATATTTCACCATGCAAAAATATAATAATCTTCAAAAAAGAAAAAAAATCCTCTAAAAGAAACCAAAATCCTTCAAGATATATTAAAACTCTATAAGTAATAATCTCAAGTTTCAACACAAGCCAAAAATATCATCTTTCAAAAATCCTCATATTAAAAATAAATAAAAATAGACGTATTACATTACCTGGGGGCCAAAATCCCTTAAACTACTATACTCTATAATGAATAATACCCTAGTACCTTGGCCAATTTCACACTAAATTATATTATTTTCAGAAATGTTGAAATTTTCAAATTTGATTTATTCAAAATCAGAAAACATTGTAAAGGATAATAGTGAACATTTAGGAATATTTCATTTGTTGAATGAGTTTTTCAGAATTAATTAATTAATTAATTATTGAATGAACATGTCTTGAAATGGCCCAAGGTACTACGATATATAACACAATATCCTTGCCTTGGTAGGCAAGGCCAACAAAACAACATGATAGGAAAGCAATGAATTCACGAATAAAGGTTGATAAAATTAAAAGGAAAAGACCCTAAGGTCAGTTTGGTTACTAAATAATCCTCAAAATAATGAAATGAAATTTTGTGAAAATATGAAGTTGTCATGTTTAAAATCATATTAATTATCATAGGCTACACTATGCATAATTTCACTAGTCATATCACAATATTATAGTAAAACATGGAAAATATATATAGTTTCAAAAAAATTTAACGATTTTTTTTAAAATAATAATAATTATTCCTTTTGTCAATGTGGAAATTGACCTTAGGCTCCGATTAACCAAAAGAAGAGTTTATCTCTAATGTCTTGTACATTTGTCCATCCCATGTAAGGCAAAAGAATAAAACTCTTTTTGGACCTTCACAACCACCTTGCAAAACTAAATCAAAACAAAAGTTTAATATGATTTTCCACAAATTATGGGAACATAAGTGTGGTTCATATTTATTAATTAATTAATCCACCGGTGGCACTCACATCTTTTTTTTTGTTTTTTTTCTGAAGGAGCCACAATGATTGGCCCATCACCAAATTTTTTGGAACATTAGGTTACTCCCCCAATAGAAGCACCTTTGTGAACCCCAAATGCAAAATAGAAGCAAATGTGCCCCCTTCTAATCTACCCCTTCTAATCTACCCTTTCAACATTAATTAAATTATTTTTTAATTATCAATTTTTGGAAAAAAATTTGTTACTTGAAGTGATAAAAATTTGAAGCTATATCATGCCAAAAGTTTTGAAATTTTAAGGGATATAAGCCAAGATCACTAGCATGTTTTTCAAAAAAAAAAATCTTGGTATTGCAATTGTACACACTTTGTTTTTCTCATATTATAACCTTGACTTTAGTGGAGAATAAGATATTGCAAATGTTTGGTGAATATCATTTTTGTAAATGTTCAAATTTAACAAGATTGTTTCGAAAAACACATTTCACCTAAAATCCATGCTTAAAGTTATTGCTCATCATCAATAACATAAATCCTCCACATGTCTTAATGCAATGCTTATTATGGATGTGAAATCAAACGTGGCAAACAAGAATAAAATAACATAATGGCAAATGCAAATACAAATTTTAAAAAACCTAACTCATGGATGTTATGTATCAAAATGCATGAAACAATATTGACATTCTCATTCATGTCAAAAATATGTTTTTTGAAATACAAGTTTAAATTTTTGCAAATATTATGTATTTTATGCCAAAATTCATTTGACCAATTAAATTGATTATTTGAACCCCAATGCTGAATCCATTAAGGTATCACAATGCTTAGGAATTAAATTTAATAATATTCATTAACTTCTTTAAATGGGAATCTACAATTAATGATTCCCAAATTACAAAGATCTAATTCTTCCAATAAAATCGTATTGCCAAAAGTATGGAATTGCCTTGAAAGGTTGATCTTTGTAAGTGATCATGTTTTAAATTTCAATTATGCCATGGTCTTCACCTATTTTACTTGTTCAACTATTTGAATCAATTAAACAAACGAAAAAATAAAAAAGTGGCTAAATGTTGGGCCAATGCTTAAAAGGCATTGGACTATGCATTCATTTGTAGACTTCTCACTTAGTTAGTTTTTTCGAACATCTAAATCAATTAAACAAGTGAAAGGGTGAAATATTGAACCATACCATAAGGTTGGAACACACCTTAACACTAAAAATAGGTTGGATAATATGAATAAAAATAGGCAATCTTCAAACATGCCTTAATATAAAACAACTTGTAATTTAAAACTAGCCCTTTAACCTTAAACTTAAATGATTTTGATATTTCATTTTTTTTTACTACATTATTACACATCTCAATTTATTTCATTCACATGTAGCTACAATTTAATGGATTCATTAGAGTTGGTTTAGGTACAGCAACTTTAGGTTCAATAAATCATAAGCCATCACTTGGACAATTTCTTAATGCAATTTATTTAGCCCATTCCCAAGTAAAGAGGCATGGAAAAGTGTTTTTTCAGGTTTATGTATTTTTTGAGTTTTTTTCTTCCAACACCATATTCACAAGCAAATTTTCAATACCTTATTCACCAATTTGCATTTCATTTCTCCTATATTGAATCTTAATTTAATTAAATCTAAATTTGATTAAATTCAATTTAAGTTGCATGCAATGTCATTAAATATTTTCATTCAAACATGGAACTTAATTTTCAAAAAATTCACTTTTTACATCAATTGATTAGTAAATCATCGCTCATAATGCATAATAACACAAAGTTTTATGTCAAGAAATACAAATTGCTATGTACAAAGTAAATGAAGTAACATAAAATGCAGTTATATTTTAAATTAAATAAAAGAAATGTAAATACGATGGCCCAGATTCATGTATTAATACACCTTTGTTTCTATCACCCTAAACATAGCCATGTTGACGTGAGCATGCAGAAGACTCTAAAAATTCATTCATGAACATTCATAATTTACAATTAGTGAATGAAGTTCATGTTTCAATTTGCATTCCACAAGGATGTGGTACAAAATATCTCATCACCTATAATCACTACTAGTAGAAATCCTGTCATTTGCAACTACATTGATTATGTGTGCAACTAACATGCAACTAGTAGTGTACAAAATGAACACATGTCATAAAAATCATAACCTAAGTTAATACATACCTACATTAATATACTAAATATATTTACCTAGGCTATGTATAGTAGTCTTATAACTTTAGTATTAAAGCTAAACTCATGTTAATTAATGTTACCCAAGGCAAAACATTGGCTAAACCTAGGTCAAATTCACATCAATCAAAGTTAAATTAACCATAATTAAATTAATTTTGGCTAAACTAACTATGAAATTAAACCAACTTTGGCTAAAGTAATTATGACAAAATTAATTATTGCAAAACTAACTATGAGATTAAATTAACTTTGACTAAACTAACCATGGCTAAACTAAATTTGGCTAAACTAATTATGAGGCTAAACTAACTTTGGCTAAACTAACCATAGTCAAACTAAATTTGGCTAAACTAACCATGGTTAAATTATTTTTGGCTAACTAATTATGAAGCTACACCAACTTTGGCTAAATTAAGTATGGCTAAACTAGCTTTAAAACTTAATTTGCTAGGAGGCTAAAATAAAATAATAATGGCCAAATTAACAATTAAACATGGCTAAATTAATTAGTAATATAACCTTGTAATTAATTTAACTATGGTTAGTTGACCCAAAATTAATTTAAAAATTTTCATTTAAATTTTTAATGAATAATTATTTTATTTAAAAAAAATTATCCATCATTAATTTATTCTTCTAATTAGTTTAGTCATGGTTAATTTAGCCATGTGATTAATTTAATCAAAATTATTTTAGCCCCCAAAAATTATTATATTATTAATCATTATAGTTAATCACATATAATTATTAGAAAATATTATAATTATACTTATAATTACTAATATTATTACTTACTTATGACTTGAATATTATTATTCAATATTTATGATTATTATTATTTTAATATTGTTACATTGTTATTAATTATGAAATATACCTATGTCTAATAGGTTACACATGCTAGCTTACAAATTCTTAACCTAGGCTATGTAATATTATTATTATTATTATTATTGCCCTTAATTTTTAATATTATTATTATTCTTCTTCAATAACTACAATTTTAATTTTAGCTATAGTTTTAATTATGGTAATATATATATGGTTAATTGGCTACATTAGTTTGCCTATAAGTACCTTAGCCTAAGTTAGTTACTAACCTAATTTATCTATTATTTAAAATTAAATAATAATAATATAATATTATTGATCATTCATTATTTTAAGTAATCATAACTATTGAAATGTTATTATAATTATAAATATTAAAATTATATTATATTATTATTACCTATTAAATTTTAATACTTATAATATAATTAATTTAGCTAGTAGGTAAACAAGGTTAATATGGTTATTTGCATGTAGGTTGCAATTAAATTTTTTATCCCATATTTTTTGCATTGAATTTCAAGTGTGCACATTATACAATTAAGTGCATTTGACTTGTTCACAAACCAAGTACCAAATGCCATTTGGGATGGGCCAATGAAAGAGATTTTACCTTAAAAGCTAAACCCAGAATTGAAATTAGATTATTTTAAACCTATATACCTACCTACCTACCTACTTACCTATGACCTATCTACCTAATTAATAAAAAATAAGTAATCAATGGGCTTTTAAAATTGTCACATGTCACCACTTAATTGGCCTTCACAAATGGACACATATCAAAATGCAATTCACATTTTATTGGATGGTGAAGATTTTATTAATTTATTAATAATGATGAATATTGAAATAATGTTTAAATGTCATATTTCCCCATATAATTGACCTTCACAAATTAACACGTGTCACCATGGGCAACCCTTGTAAAATAATGTAAATGTATAAAATATAAATTCATACAATATATATTATCTGCATACATATTGTTGTATACAATTATTAGTTGTGTGCAACTTGTTTTATGCAATTATGGAGTTTAATAGTTTATGTGTTGCATGCAATTGAAAATTAATTGCATACAACAATTGCAAAATGACAATTTTTTAATAGTGAATATAAGTTATAGAAATTGTATTCCATTCAAAAGAATCCATTGTCACACTTTGTCTTGTTTATGTTATAAGGATAAAAAAGATTATTTTCTGCCTTTATGCATTTGTTGTGTAATGACCCAATTGCCAAGTTTTTGCAACACATGTTAATAAACTATCTCTAATGAATTGTTCTTCAAACTTTTCTTTGTTTTCTTAAGGCTTTTGCACAACTTTTGGATATCTAAAAGCTTATTGCACAAGAGAATCTACAATACATAATTCTAACAAAGGAAAAAAATTGACTTTTTCATCTAAAATAAGAGAAATTTTGAATTAAAAACATCACATGCAAAATACAAACATGATGAATTTTTCAAAGAACTCATGCAACTATTTTGGGTAATTGCTTTATGCATATTATCATTTTTTTTCTTTCAACAATGTTTTGTGATGCAATCAGTCATCAATGTGCAAATATCAATGAATGTTCACATGACAAAATATCGACCTTGGGCATATTAACCTAAATTTCAATGTCTTCATAATAATTTCCCTTGTAGATCTTCTTCATTTGCCCAATGATTTATTTTTACATCATTTTGAAAGTGGTTGTGATGAACTAATGAAGATTCCATTGAAGGATGGGTATGTAGTGCACCAAAGTATAACAACTAGTCTTTCAAACAACCTTTAATTTTTGTTGTTAGAACTCAAACATAAAATCCACAAAAAGTAATTATGGTTTGTAAGGTGATAGAAGAAACAATAACATGAAGCAATGGAAAATGCGAACTATTGTTGAAGTCGAACACAAAATCTTTCCTTCCTATAGATTTTCCAAAGGTTTTTACCCAAGTTCAAGTTGAAGACATTGAGACCTAACATGCCCATGAATTTTATTGACCACTCAAACCCTTGTGGGAACTTGGAAGCATCATGGAAGAGCTTCATTGTGATGCAAAAGTGGAAAGCTAACCTGGTGGTTAAATAAGTCATCCAATTCAAAAACCACATCATTGAATTTCCCCATGAATGCCTAGTTTGTTTTGTTGACGACAATTTACGAACTTTTCGCAATTGCAAGATTACATTATGTACCTACCATGGAAAACATTTTATCATTTAGTTGCCCATCAATTGTACACCAATGATTACAATAACGTAATATAATAAATTTATAATAGACATGCGAAGGTTTTCAATCCACAACCATTGCAAGGTGGCCATTGGTTATAACAATGTACATTGTATATTGGCTTTGTGTTATCACCTAAAGAGGAATGTAATGATATAGGACAATTACATTACACCTTTTAATGGAAAGAAAAATGTCATATGTTACATACCTCACAAACAAGGGTAAGGGTCACATAGTTGATGCAGTTGTTGTAGTAAATAGCTAGAGTGAAGCAAATGAGGAGGATAACATGGTGGATGAAACGTGATGGTGATCTAGGGTTGTAAAGATGCTTTCGCAACATGTCCCATTGATCATAAGCAAAATAACCACATGAAATTCCCACAGTGATGTGTGCTCCAGGCCAAGGCTTGCTATACAAAACCTCATGCAATGACATTTTTTCCAACCCAAACACTCGTGCCTCCCTTGCTATCAAAGTCACCACTATTGTTTCCAAATCCCCACAATCAATACACTTTGTTGTTACATGTATATGTACAAATTAAGTCATGCAAATGCTTTCATCCTTACAATTATGATGACCTAATTGTCATAGGTTTAGCTTGTGAGTTTTTCTTACACTTCTTCAAACTCATGAATGTTGTTACTACTACAAATGCCAATGGCTAAAAGAACATGGTCTTTTTTTGCCCAAGAATTCACTAGTTTAGAATGTGCATTATATGTGAAATCTATTTCAAAGTTGTTACCTCTAGGGGAAAAAGAGAGTTGGATATGAAAGTAGAAAGAAAGAATACACACATACCTTACCTGCGAGGGAGATAATAGTTGAATGCATGAGAGAGATGGCAATGTTTGTGAAGTCATGACGAGATTCATGGGCAAGTCCTTGGAACAACGAGGAACACGATGATGTCACAAACAAGTTGAACACCTTGTTGCAAATATCAAAAAGCACAAGTCCCCAAATAATCGGCCATAGTTCTATATGCCCAAATCTGATACTTATTAACAGGAAACCAAACCACAATACAAGGATAGATGCAAAAAACAACCCTGAAAAATCCCTCTTCCATGCATTAGCAAGTGCCTCCTCTGCCAACCTATTCACATCCCTTATGCATTCCACTTCATGATCTGATCCCACCATCGTGTGTACACAAAAATGGAATGTTTCTTCCACCTATTGCAACTTTCACATTCAATAGGAAGGAACAACAATGTGATGGATGCAATGAGAAAATTCTATCATTCAATAGAAACACGAAGAAAGAATGGTGATCATACATGAAAGTGATATTCGAAGTTCAAAACACAAAAATTGGAAGGAACATAGAACCCACAAAAAGACTTGAACCGAGCAAGAACTTGTGCAAGGAAACAAAAAAAATAGACAACGATCCTAATCCTAACAAAAGAGTATTTGCAACAACAATTACAAATACTCAATAATAATAAAAATTGCAAAGAAAGAGGAATAGAAACACAACACCAAATCCTACAACAGCAAAACCCAAATCTAGAGGCAGAAGGCAACAACAAGCTTGGGTGTTGATGCCATGCAAACCTAGAGCTTTAGAAAACTTTGGAAACTTTCAAACCCACCACCCACAAAAGGCAAATCTCCCCCATGAAAGAGATCATAAGACAAAATTCACATGTTGAGCCAATGTGATGCATGTGTCATTGGAAGCTTTTCAAAGGCAACAAGAAAGCACTTGGAAACCCAAAGTGGTGGGAAGAAGACATTCTCCCTTAGAGAAACCATAAAATAATCAATGTGATAGGAGAAGGTAATAAGTTAGGGACCCAAGTTTTAAGCTTTTGGGAATTGCTCAAATGTAAACCTTATTTCAATGGCTTTTGCATTTCACATTCAGCAAAGTCCTAGGATTGCCTCCACACAAATCACTGGCTTCTCAGTTGCTCCAGAATTTGTGGAGATCTTAAAGCTCCTCATAACTTTTTACTTAGTGGATTGCAGGCTTTGTTTGAGCATCATCATACCTAGTAGTTAGTGCATATGTATCCAATAAGATTAGATTCCTTGATTTTTAGGAGCATTGTATACATTTACCTCCTGTTGAATGTACAAGAAAATTGTTCCAGATGCTAGCTTTTCCAGTTTGGGATCTCAAGAACTTTGAATTTCAATTCTGCTGGGAAACTTAAGCTTGGTAGACAACTTCCATGCTCAGAACTTCCTGTTCCTCTCACTAATGATGGGGCAGATTTTCTCACAAAATTTGATTATTTGGGAAAAGAGGGTCCAGCAATCCCACTTTGAATACTTCAGAATTTCAACAATCAAATATAAAAATACAAAGGCTCAATAAAATTTGGAATTTACAGTTCGGAGTGCATTGCACTGTATGTTCAACAAGAGCAGGGATAAATTATTGGCAATTTCAACAGGGTCTGGTTTTTTCCAACTCACCCTTGTGAGAATTACTTAATACAGAACATGAATCACAGGTCTGGTACTTGTCGGGATACCCAAACCACAAATTGAGAAGCTTTTTGAGAATACTATCAGATAATTGGGTACCTCATGAAATCCCAAAGACATCATCCTTGCAAGACTGAATTGAAAACATAGAACAATGTGTGTCAACAGCAACAATCATGATTTCAGTGCTGAAGACATTGGTGCACAAGGGGGTTCATGCCACTTGATGATAATGGCCTTTACATTAAAGCCTTTTGAAATCTCACCTTCATGCCAAGTACATGAGGCAATGTCATTATGAATCAGAGAATCAAATTTCATTATCCGAGTGGCAAAACAACAAACTGAAATGCTACAAAACAAATGTGGGGCCCTTCACTCAAACAGGCGTTGCCACAGGCTTTTTCTTACAGGCTTAGGTGCTGCTATTGGAGGTGCAGAGGAAACATCACTCGCCTGGTCTTCTTCTTGAGCCTGATCCTCTTGACCACTTGTACTAGCTGGAGCCATAACATCTGTGTCTACTTTCTCCAAACTTCCACTACCACTGAATTCAAAATTTGACTCACTTGTATTGCTCACCTCCCTGGTCATGGCCAAGGATTCGGGTGGTGGCATATGTTCCTCACTTGAATTGTAACAAGCATCCTTCCCACTAACATCATTCTTTCTATTGTCAATGTTGACAAAACTGTTATCACCTGCATGGGTAGTAAAACTACCATGAGCATCCCCACCACAAAGTGGTTGTGAACCACCAGAGATGCCATTGTCTCCATCAACAGCATTTGCTACCTCACCGGTACTGCAATGCTCTTCTTCCAAAAAGCTGCTCCTGTCTGAACTTTCAGTTGCTTGCAAAGATGATGGAGTATCTGCTTCAATTTCACTGACATTGGAACTAGAATTCCATATGGAGCTTTCTTCTTTCTCAGCAATGACTCCACCAGTAGTATTTGGACAAGCTCCATGCAATTGCACAGCACCTGAAGTTAAAGTTTCTGATTGTGTCAAAGAATCTTCAATCTCTACTGGTTTTTCATCCGTTGCTTCTCCTGCTGCCTCAGGTAGTGCTGCAGAAACAGACCCAGACCAATCAGACTCTCGTCCAGATACAACCCATATCATTCACATGCAACAAGCAGCATTTTCCAATAACCAGGACAGTAGGCAAGAGCTCCACCTGCAAAATGCTCTGGATGGGTCACCATCACTGACTCTGCTGAGTCCCATCGAAAATCTTCTGCCACATTGGTTTCTTCACTCAATCTCTCAACATCAACCTCTTCTGAAGGACTTGACACTGTCATCAATAACACAGACTTCTCAGGTAAAGGTTTCACATGAGGAGGTGACAGGTCATCAGGTGCATTGACTGCTATTGTAGTTTCAACTTTGCAGACCAAAGAATGCTGGGCACCACTGGAACCTTCATCTTCATCTCTGGCGACTGTTTCCTCTAGCAGACAGGAGCCAGCTGGCTCTTGCAGTCTATTGCATGGTTGGTCTTGAGTCAAAGGTGACTCCTTTGAGCTCAAGGGTGTCTCCCAAATGCTTGAAGGTTGTGATCCTGGGTTGAAGGGAGCTAAGCCAGGTGCTTCAAGTTCTGAGGGTATGGTGGAACAACTTTGGTCATCCAAAGCTTGGGGTGGAAGCTCTTCTTGGAGACAAGATGATTCCTCACCTTCATCTGTAAGTTCTTCAGAGGTAGTATTTTTAGGTCCTTCTGTCATAGGTTCAAAGGAACTTCCTGTTTGGATGGAGTAATCAGCACGGAGCTGGTTTGAAGCAGCAAGAAGCTGAACCCCTGTGGCACTCTGTGTGATCATGACAACATCTGGCATCAGTCGCAACAAGTCAGAGAGTCTTGGGTATCCTTCGCTGCGATGATCTAGCACATAATCATAATGGCTTGCAAATGCTGGCTTCAGTTTACTGGCTGGAATGCCTTGAGGATTCTCCAACAACAGCTTCCGCAGAAGCTGCTCACAGTCATTCTTCAAGTCCCGATGGGACTTCTTTGCTGTGCCTCTGATTGCAGAGCTTTTAACTGGAAACAGAAACACCTGTTCATGTCTAGGACAGACAACTTCTGCAATGTCAGGGATTGCAACGACCAGTTCTTTCACTTTTAAGAAGCCATAAGCCCGAGGGTCAAGTTTCATCCCAAATTCCTTTTCAAACGCTGGTTTTATGTCAGAGATGTCCATCCCACGTCTCTGCACAGTTGGATTGTGTGCAATAGATCGCTCCAAAAAACCTGTTCATACATTATTGTAAGTAAGAAGAACCTTAACTTGTTACATCGCAACACTGCTCATGAGAGACAGGTCTTTTCCATTTCAGGCATGAGCTACTGACTACATTAAACAGAAGCAAAAAAACAAACTACCCAATGCTGAAATTGGTGCCTTGACCAGAAATCGCTTAAGGAGCATTGGACCTATTATGTTTGCAGCATTGTCCTTTGCCAAACAAGAGAAGCAATTACCTCCAAGCCACACTTGAAACTGTTGGAAACTGGGGTAACCCTGCTCAGCAACAATAGAGGCAGATGGAGATGTCTGAAGACCTTCAGCCAGTAGTGGAGGTGCCACCACAGTAGAGCTTAATCCTGATGAACCTGTTATCTTCCCATCTACTTGTGTATCCTTTTTCTGCAACTGTGACTTTTCTTCAGCAGAGCTTGATCCTGATGAACCTGTCATCTTCCCATCTGATTGTGGATCCTTTTTCTGCGACTGTGGCATTTCAGTCTCATTTACCAAAACCTTTGACATGCTTGTCAGTTCAGTACTTGAAGTAGGGAAGTCTGCTAGATTTATCTGTTGAGGAAGAGAGGGCATCATATCTGTGGGTGGATCAAGAGATAAATTTGTGTCATTCCTTTCAATCTGATGTACAAGCTGCTTCTTGATCTCTGTGGCAGATTTAGTTGTTGTTACTATTACTGGTTCATTCATCACACTTGGCAGCGAATGAATCTCGCTCTTTTTAGGTCCAAAGAAAAAGTCATTCCAGGTGCGTTTGGTGTCCGACTGTGGCAGTAGAGGATTTGATTCTTCAGTCAGCGGTATGGCCTTCTCAGACTGAGAAAGAAGCTCATTCCATGTCTGCTTACAAAGTTCCTCCTCATTAACATGCAAGTCTTTACGCTCAGAGGTCTTTGGCAGATTTGAGGATGACACTGTTGTCTGTATCCTTCCCATTCTAAAGAGCAGTGCTTTCCAATATGCTTTACTGACCTCCAAAGGATCTTGTTGCTCTGGCTTACTCACAGACACACTTGCATCACCATCTTTGGCATCAGTACCCAACTTCTCACTAGTAGGTCCTTTAGACTCTTCAGCAGCAGCAGGGATGGTAACATTCTGCTTCGATTCTTCACTTAGTTTTTCCTTACACCTTAGCTCTTCAGCCTGACCTTCATTCCCTCTGCCTGCAAGTGCCTGTCTGTCATTTTCCTTGAACTTAGCCTCGTCAGCCTCACCTACCTTTCCAATACACCCATGCCCAGTGTCATCATTCCCATCCAGACTCTTGCTGGCTGATGATGAATGTGATGGTGGCCTAAAAGTTGTCATGTGAGCCTCTGGGACTACAGCATCTGTCCCAGCTCTAATGGCATCGCTTTTGCTGCTTCTCATCCTCAACTGACCTGCACATATAAAAGGAAAGCATATAGCAAATAATCCAAAACCCATAACACATTCCAACACATGTCTAATAGCCTCTGGCTAAACTGAGACAATGAGCTTCAAATGTTTTGATGGGTACTTCAGTAGAATGGAATCTACCTCGCTCAACAGAGACTTCCCTTCTTTGAACCCAACCCCGAACTGCTTGAATGAAGGAAGCCCAAAAAGAGGATTTGTGTGCTTGACTGACATCATCAACAAGCTCTGCAGGTGTTGGTGATGAACCTAAACCCTCTGTGGGATGTGTTTGTTCTTCCTGAGGGGCTGAGGGCATGGGCTTCAGTTCCAAACTTTGTGGATGCACCTGGGGGGGTGCAGAATCTTTTGGTTTCACATTGTGAATATCTTTTGATATCCCACTTTCCTCTTTTGATTTCCCAGCAGAAGATGATGACATGGGTAGGGAAGGTGACAATCCCATGTCATTCTCAGAAGAAGATGGAGGACTTTCAGGTTGCTGTGCAGGAGGTGCTGTTCCAGATCCCTCTACAGACACTATTCGAGTCCTGTCAGCTGACAAAAGATTCTCATGAGAAACATCAGCCTGAGGCAAAGGACTTGGTGGCTGGCCACCACTACCATCAGCTTTATCTGCAGATGTGTTGCTGTTAGGTCTTGATGATGTTTTCCGTTGTGTAGGAGTGAGCAAATAGGTCCAAGACCTCTTATCCTTCACAGGGCCCTCCACTTTGACAACCTCTGGGATTGCAAGGAGGAATGGAACAATCTGGCCATGCCCATAAAAATCCCTCTGAAATTTTATGCCCTGTTGGATCAGGTGATTTTGCAGATCATGAAGCAGAATGCCATTGGGATGTGAGTCAAACAGCCTTTCAAGCTTCTGCAGCACGTACTTTGGCACCCCACGTACAAATCTGTTTTGCTCAGTTTTGCCAGCTGTGTCCAGTTCACAAGCTTTTGAGTGCATTGCAGAAGAAGAGGACTCTTCTTGGGCTGGAGATGCTGGAGGTGAAATAGGAGGGACTGCTGATCTAGGTACACCATTGTTTTGAGGTGGCACCATGTCTGGTGGTGCTGATCTAGGTACACCATTGTTTTGAGGTGGTGTCATGTCTGGTGGTTTTGGATCTAAAGAAGAAAAAGCACCCTGCAGACCTTCTCCTCTCACAAGGCTATTCCAGCGCCACACATGAGTAGCAGCTCCCAGTAATGCAGGAGACACAACACCCCCCGATGGGCACGCCAGCAGAATATTGTAGTTCTTCATCCGGAGCCTGTGGAGCATGTCTGAAAAATCTCGGTCTCCAGATATAAGAAACAAGTGTGCAGGTGGGGGATGTTCAACTGTCCACAGTATGAGATCCACCAAGAGTGCTCTGTCTGTGGAATCTTTCCCTCCTGCATGTGGCATGTGGTCTTGTGTGAGTGCAAAACACAGAAAACAAGATAGAAATCTCAGGATAACAAGGAAAATTCCAAGAAGTAGAAAGATCCAGTGCCTACATCAAGCATGTCAATTGTGCATCCCTTCAATGTTCGGATTCAGAAGCCTCAAGGTTCCCATACTGTATACTGACTTTTTTACTCCATGAACCCCCATTCTAGCTGGGTTGATTACAATGGTTCCAATCTAGGATTCTTGTAGCTGGACAAGATTCTGTCTTTAACTTCAATATTGAACTTCTGGGAGGTCTGACCACTGAGCTGTCTCCCAGATATCAGATATATAAGCTTTTCCCAATTGTATTTGTTATATGATGAACCATATGTTTCAAGGTTAAGCTTCATAAAACAGAGAGAGGGACAGAGTGCATAGTCCCCTACCACAAGGGACATGGCAGAGGCGGATGCCAGTGGAGGTGAGAGCCTCTTGTGCACTCCGTGATATTTGCAGTATATCACCATATGCAGCAATTGAAACTGGACCCTTGAAACCACTTGTCCGCAGCCCTGAAACTATGTTGTAACCCACCTTGTGTACTTCAAACCCCACTGGAATATGGCAATTCTCAAAATCCCACCAGACAGAAATACGAACATCTTCCCATCCTTGTTCCCATCCTGCACCATACAAATGTGGGGGTGCCCTTTTTTTCTTTGTGACCACATCACTGCCTGTACCATAATGTACTACCAGGGTTGATGTCCAAAGCTTGAAGTTCAAAGAGGATCTTTGATCTAGTATTCTTGACAATTGCACCGATAACAAACTAGGCGCCAGGTTGGATCTGGCACCTCTCAGTCCAGGGCTCATGGTTCTGAGAACAGCAGTGCTGCTGTGAGAGAAAAAAGTAGCACAATCCTTAAGTTGTGCAGCTCTCTTCTTACTTCCAAATCGAAGTGCCATCATTAATGCCCCAAATAAAACAGCTGTGACAATAGTGTGGAGATTGAACAAACAGTGATGGCACCTCAACTTGTCCCTATTGCATGAACCCAGAGATTGAGTCACCCATTGCTGAAACAGGCCAGAGAAGAATGTGCTTTCATTAACTCCATCTCTTTTTGGTCAATCCAAGCTGACACCACCATTACAGTGGTCTTATATCCATTCCACATTGAGCTTCTGTGCTTCATCGACCCTGACCAACTGGCTGGAGATGTCTCAAAGATCTCTATCTCCATCTGGAACCAATACACTTCTCCAGATGAGATTACAGTCACTTCCTCAGCTTCACCTTCCTCATTTCACAGAGTGACTTTCTGAACCCCAGCCCTGAGCATACATCAAAGATTTTAGTCCCTCTCCCACTTGCTGAAATTTGATTTCTAGAGGTCTAATGCTGACATACTGACTGACAACACCTGAGTTTGTGCCTTTTACCTTACCAACAGAGGATGAGGAGAGACCACAGCAATCTGCAAAAGGGGATCTTGAATCCACACATCCACAATTTGCTGCTGCTGCTTCCACTCATTTTTTGATTGTGGAGCTTCATCAACATCAGCACAAGTGACCCAGTAGTTGATCCCATTCACAGATCATCATTCTTTGTCCAATTGACTCCAGATTGCAGGCATTGTTACTGTAGTGATCCAAACCACATATGGATCAAAATCAGAACCCATGTCCACACAACAAAGGGAGTCTGAAGAAACCCTAAATGGGCTCTATGGATATGAACTGAAGACACCCATACCCTTAAACCCTTAAACCCTTAAACTCTAGTTCAGACATCATCATCATCTCTGGATGATCATCTCGAGTTGTGAAATCAAAGACGAAGTGGTTTCTTTCAACCAAGGAAAATGTTACTCTCCCCTCTTACATCCGACTCATACTCCCAAGATTTCAACACAGTAATCTGCAGATTTCGGGGTTGAAAATTGCTACTTCATCATAGCGTGCTCTATCTTTTGTCTTCAGAGATAAATCAGAGCTTCTGTTGTTGTTGTTGTTGTTGAAGCCTTATCCAAAGCATTTCCAAATCTTTTTATGTTTTGTTTTTTTCTTCCCTCATCAATCTCTTCACTCCAAAAGCTGCAGAATTTTTGTTTCCAACGAACGACGTTTGCAAACGTAATGGGAAGCAGCGAAAAGGGGTGAAACAAAAATCGTGAAAATGAAAACAACCAGATGGACTGCAGAACCCAAACCAAATTCTCACACGATGGTGCTGCGTCCAAAAGCTCTCTCTCTCTCTCTCTCTCTCTCTCTCTCCCTTCTGAAAGTCTCTCCTCTTAGTTCCTTAAACCCTGCAACCTAAATTCCTGGCTCTCTTCTTCTTCTCCACAGAATTTCCTTAAACCCTACTTGTCCTGAGTTTCTTCAACCCTAAAACCAGAAACCCGAATCTCCTTAAACCCTAAATATCGTGAGTTCCGCAAACCCTAAACCCTTAAACCCTTGGGTTAGACGCTGCCACCCCAACCCTAGAAGCCTGGTCTTCTTCTACTTCTTGTTAGATTTCCTTAAACCCTACATGTCGTGAGTCCTAATAAACCCGGCGTTTCCTTAAACCCTAAAAGTCGTGAGTACCCTAAAACCAATTGCACCATTGGCCTACGCGCTGCCACACCAAACCCTAAAAGCCGACCTTTGTTCTTCTGTACAGAATTTCCTTAAACCCCAAACTCTTATGTTCAATCTTAAACCACCCCAAAACCTAAAAGCTTAAACCCTTAAATTATACGGTTGTTTTGTGTAAAAAGCCCATAAGCATTTGTAGCATATGCTATAACAATGTTATAATAGGCTATAAGCTTATATGATTTTTATTATTCTTTTCAAAAACAAAGCCCTAGGGCAAAAAAAAATTGCTAAGAAAATATTCAACGAAGGTGAGGTAAAAATGTGGTTGATATAAAGTGCACCAAAAGGCACATTTTCAAATTAGATTAACTTTTAAAACACCAACCACCAAGAAAGTTACAAGAATAAAATGTCAAAGTGCTTCATTGTTTTTTCTATTAAAAAAATATATAATTTACAAATCTTTGCCTCAATATTATAAATTAACCTTTAATTTGACATTTGATTAAAATTGTCACACTCCAATAAGGGACCAACTTTCACAAACATGCTTCAAATAACTTAAAACATCAAAATTTGGAAAACCCAACTATGTGGAGTTGTAGAAGATTTCGAGCCTTTTTTTTTTAATATAAAATAATTAGAATGGGCAAAGAAAGGGGCATCACCAACCCAACAAGCCTACAATTGCAAAAAGAATGTAATGATCATCATCATAAGGCTTCTTCTCACCATTCTTTTTTTAAAAACAACAAATGCCAAAGGGATGGTTTAAAGCTTGCAAGAGGAAAATGACGTAAAATGCCAAAAAAAAAAGGCCAATATGATATTATTTGAAAACACAATTACTTCTCTTTCCTTACATTCTTGAACACCTCCTTGAGTTTTTTTTAAGAGGTTGTAAGAAACTTAGAGCTTTTCTTCTTCTTCTTCATTCTTTTCACGCAAAAAAGTTTCACACACTTGTAATGGAAGATTTCTCATGGCAAATGTATCAAAGATGCACAATGACAACTCAATGCCACTCACAATTGTTTTGTCATCATGTTTGGGAATCAACAAGCAATGTGGCACGGCGTTGGAGCAACCCAATTTGGTATGCCTTGATGTTTATGGGTTAATCTCTAGAAATTTTTACTTACACACAAGTTTTACAAAGAAAGTAGTGTCAAAATGCTAGTTATTTTTTAGAAATCTAACTTAAATCTTTGCTTCAATCTTACACTTTAATATGTAGGGAAAAAAATTAAACCCAAAAAATATTTTTAAAAATAATGTCAAAGCATTAGTTTTCTAATTAAAATTTTAATTAAAATATATGAATCATTGCATATAAACCCTTAAAGAAGAATACTTACACATCTAGATTTGAGTAAAATGATTTTTCATGCTTTGTCAATGTTTTTTTCTTCATTTTGGAATGCATTTCTTATTCATGATTTGTCTGATTCTTTGTCAACCTACATAAAAGAAAGTTTATTAAATGTTAAAATTGACACAATGGCATTTCATTCATTTAAAAAGAAAGAAAGATTATTATTTTTTATAATAAATGCATTTACTTAATCCTCTTCCCCTTGTAATAAAACACAAAATCTATGTTCTATCCAACAAATTCATTTATTTTTTGAAAAAAAATCCCCAAAATTCAAAATAAATCTTTAAAAATTGAAATATTTATGTACATGATTCAAGTAGGTAGCCAAAAAATATTAGGATGTTAATTTTTTCCTTTCATATAATGTTGATGTCAAATGTTGGTTAAATTGGCTTATGGATGATCACCACCTCAACTTCATTACAAAAAAAAATTAAAATAAAAAAACAAGCAAACAAACATCAATTAATTGTACAAAAACCAAAGATGAATTTATTACTTGTTTTCTAAAATGTCATAAATTTGTATCTAGGCTCACATGAATGAAAATCAAGTTATTCACTAACATTTTGGTGTATCTAAATCAATTATGCTAGCGTCATTTGTGTGACTATTGACACAAATGAAGAACTATATACATTTATCTTGACCTCCCCGATATATTTAAATTGAGGCAATAAAATCATCTAGACAATGTGTTCACACCATTTTTTGTGCTTGCTACATTTCTAAAACCACATTGTCCAAATGTTTTAATACCAAATAACGGATTTTATTCATTAGGTGTGTAAAGTTTTTTCAACTAATATTTTGAATATAAATTCCAAATTCTCAATTCTCAACCTAAATTATTTGATATAACAAATGTAATGTCCTTACCCCAAAGGGCAAGGTTCCAAATTGAGCAAAATTTGAACTTACCCCCCCCACCCCCCCCCCCCCCCCCCCCCCCCCTCCTCCCTTCTTCTTTTTTTCTCTCTTTTCTCTTTTCTCTTTTTTTCTTTTTTTTTTATTTTTTTTTTTT
>Ga0116227_10003187_pt1 | contig 36701 bp, 17 predicted proteins | sample S1TSphgellanicum_FD_89693 | JGI IMG/M metagenome (GOLD analysis project Ga0116227, IMG submission 89693) | Host-associated microbial communities from peat moss isolated from Minnesota, USA - S1T2_Fb - Sphagnum magellanicum MG | ecosystem: Host-associated > Plants > Peat moss > Unclassified...
AGATCTACTCAAGTGCAAACATAAATCTTTATTGAAAGGAAACTACAACATAATGCTCACAACACAAAACACAACATCAAGAAATCTCCAAGGTTCTTGTCACATGAAATACACAAACTTGTGCAATGAAGAAAAGAGAAGCAAACCATTAACACCAAGGTATTTAACTATAAGACCAAACCACAAATAACCAAACTAAAATAAGTAGCGAAAGTAATTCAACCTTGAGAAAGTAACCTAGTTACTTTCCTACTCCAGTAACTGATGAAACCTAATTAGTTCAGCTTGAATTCTCAACAGGAACTCCACTATCAAGATCACATTCACAATCACTACTTTCCACATCATAATCACACCACCCACCCCCTTTTCCCCAAACAAGGTTGTTGCTTACATTCTCGGCCTTTTTGAGCTCTTACATGGGCAAGGTGTGAAGTGGTGTTGCCAACAAACCTTATGCCTCTAAAACAATTATTAGAACCAAAATTAACTTGGAGAAAATGTCACGGGTCATAGGGCATGGATGTAACCAATCCTTGATCTACATCAAAGGATTAGTTTGGCAATCTCCTACACTGACATGAAATGCAAGCCATATCAGATGGCTCTTAGCCATAGCCTTCCAATCCTTGTTTAGCAACTTCTAACCATTAAGATTTTTTAATGTTGCCTAGTCGACAACATCACCCTAGTCAACAAGGAGCTGCCATGTATGGGTTAGGAACACATGATTTGGAATAGCAAGGACTAGAAAACCCATGGATTATCAGTTGCATTCAATTGTTACCCAAGTTGCTAACTAAATTATTGTAAGAACTCATCAACCCTCAACAAGTTGATAGGTGTGGACCTTGGATACTTTAACACTTCTTCTTTTTCCCATTTGCATTCATGTTCAAACATTCAATCAACCAACAAAACAACTTAAATACACATGTATGACTTTAAATATGGCTAGAAGTCAAAGAATCAATTTAGCCATCAAGATCCTTACTTACACTTGAATATATCTTTGGATTGGTAAACCTTTCCCTTAATGTTAATTTGAAAATGCCTAGGTCATAGTTAAAATTCCTTTCCACACTTAAAATCTAAATCATCATGAATTCAACATTTGCATATGAAAAGGTGTTATAGGAAGTTTGTTGAATGATCCAAATTTGGCAACATAACAAAATGTTAAAAACCAATCAATAGATCATGCGAAGGTAGCCTTGATTCTGAAAAAAAATCAATGTGGAAAAATGATAGATCAATAAATCATGTGTCCACAAACCTTGAACCTAAAAGTAATCCATGTGGTTCAAAGATCAGCTTATAGATCATGTGGAGGCAACCTTGAACCTATAAGCAAAACTAACCTATTAAGTTTTTTAGGAAGTTCATGTTTCTAAACATTGGTGTTATGTGATTTATTATGATAGATGCCAAATTTTAGAATTGTAGCAAAAACTAACCATCTTTTTTATACACTAAATTTAACTAAGCTATAGAAGTAAGTTTATGTTTAAGCATATAACAAAATTAAATGGTTTTTTTTCAAGTTTTTTGTTTTTGTTTTTTTTTTTTTTGTTTTGTTTTGTTTTTTTTGTTAATGATAATATTGTCTCATGAACTCTAACATCTACACTACTACAAAAAAAATACATAAATTCTTCAAAACCTTAAACAATACTACAAGCATTGTGAAGCTAAAAGTTAAATTCTTATAGTGATGATTGTCATGGGATGTTGTTGGTAAATGCTCCAGATGGTGAAGAATACATTGCTTCAAGTTATAGATCAGTCTAGTGGCTAGCTATTGGATGGATATCCATGCAACTTGTCACAAGTAAAGGACTTTGATGCTTTTGGCATTAGGCCTTAGCTTTGCATCCTTTTGGATGTCTGGATGTGAGACTCTAGGTCTACATTTGTGTTTGGCATACCATGTCACAGACATAAAAAGACATCTCATAATTGATATGGTGAATATCAACATTTTTTATATGACATTGAAAGATTTAAAACCTAGATGGCAATTAGTAGTTCATGTGCATTTTCTCTTCTCCTAATATTTTGTTTTGAATGTGCACACTAACAATAATATTGGTAGTAAGTACCTAATGAGATATTCGTGCAAAGATTAGTTGGAAGGGGGTATGATCCTATGACTAGGAAGATTTGCCCACTATATGCACCTCCAAAACTCCTGAGATTATAGCACAACTCATTCAATGCCTTAATGACATAGAAAAAAAAGTGGGTTGTAGAACATGAAGTGCCATTGAGCATAAGTTCCAAATCATGCACATCAAAAAAATCCTACATAAAAATGGGAACACTTAGATTATTTCTTATGACTTAGTTTTGATTGTAGGCCATCCATGCAACTTGGATGGAGGAAGATAAACCATAGAAAGTTACTAAGGGATTTTTAGCATGTTATGAAGTCCCCCTGTATTGATACACATGGAGGCTGTTGTGGAGTTTCACCTGTTGATTTCGAGGATTCAATTGGAAATTGATGTATGGGCTTTTGTTGGAATGACAATGAATTTTCTAGGTTGTGTTTTTTAGTCACCTAGTGAAACTATGGCTACAAACTCAAGGTTGTATGGTCAATTTTGAAGGACATTGGGTTGTTGAGTGACAAGGAAGTTGTTGAAAGGAAACTAAATGATTTTGTTGGGTCAATATTTGGTCAATTAGAGGAGTAAACAAAGGGGATCTTGTAAGCAACAATTGGGAAAGTCCTAATTATTGATGAGGCATATGGTCTCTATCATGGTGTAGGTTCTAAACATGAAGGTGGTGGGTTTTGAAATCCATACAAGATTGATGTCATTGATACAATTGTTGGTGAAGTGCAAAACATTCCAAGAGATGATTAGTGTGTGCTACTTTTTAGGTATGAAATGTAGGAGTTGAAAGTGATCAACAATTCCAACCTAGGTTAAGTTTGCTAGTTTTCATGGATGATGCATTCAAATTTAGTGACTTTATTGATGACAAGTTGTGGGTGTTGTTGAGATGGGTTGAAATGGGAAAACTAGTAAACCAACAAAGGAGTCGGCAAAATAACAAATGTTGTTTTAAGCTTTTTCAAATGCAAAAAAAACTTGCATTTATCAAAAAATAGTAGTAGAGCACAAACAAATGTTCAAAACAACAAATGGAAGCAACAAATGCAAGCTTACTTGTGCCTTTTGGTAAGTCAAATAAATGTAGGATGTCAAATAAAATCTTCAACGAGCTCAAAAAGTTGTCGCAACAAGTCACCCATTGCTTGCACTTCACTTTCCCAAAAACCTTCATTGCTTGCATTTCCAAGATTTTACAATTTTGAAGCTTTTTGCAATTCAGCAAGAGTGCTTTTCAAGATCACCTTTCATTGTACCCATTAGAGTTTTGCGAGCATCTCCTCTTTCCTTTCAACAGTCTAAACCTTTAACCTAGATTGGAAATTCTGGTTTCAGACCTTTTTTCACAAGTGTGGGGTTTTGCCAAAAAATGAATTGAAAAAAATAAAATGTGAATATGAAGGGTTTATGGCGGTTTAAAAATAGCCATAAGTAATAATGAAATTTTCCAAATTCTTCCACTTCGTTTTTGTGTATCACCAAAAATATATTCAAAGATGATTAAAGATTAATCCTTCATCATTAATATTTCATCTTTGGTTTATAGCCATAATTGGTGTTTATTTTCGTGAGGACCATGCTCTTTAATAGTTTAAGTAATTTGGTAGACAAAAATCCTTGAATTTTGGGCTCCTACCAATAGCACATCAACACTTACTTTGAAGGTGCAAGGTTTGATTCTTTGTAAACCTACACCTTCATAGTTTACACATCAATTGTTGTTGCTTGCTTCACATTGTACATGTTCATCACGTTTTTTTTAAATAGATATAAATAACATATATGGCTTTTATTTTTGGCCATCAAATTTATGAACTACATTAAATAGATAAGGCATATGCCTCAAATTTATACACTAATGTAGAGGCCTTTGCTTCGCACTTTATACATTGATTTTTTTTTTGTCCTCAAAGTTTGAAAATTCTACAAATATTGTACTATAATTAATATATGAAAAGAGGCAAAGGCCTTTGCCCTCAAATCTAGGAGCCAATTCCATGTATTCTTTGATGAACAATATTGTTGCCTTAATTAAAAATATATTTGTGCAATTAGTATGTATGGTATAATATTGTGGCATGAGTTGATCACAAGTTCATTTATTTTCAAATAACTAGTAAAATTACAAAATTTATGGGAACCTCCCATTCTAATTAGTTTAAATTATTCAATTTAATTAAACTACTGCCATAAAAAGAATAGTATATGTATATATATTTAAAACCCTCCTGTAATTATCAATGTCCAACCAAATTAGTTGAAGTTAGATCGGTTCAATGGGGGTGGGGTGAGGGGTCCCCTTATCACATATTCATACTGTTGTGTTAGTCATGTAATCATAATCATGACTAACCATGTAAGTCAACATGTCAAATATGACTACATGACTGGATTTAGGACATAATCACATAGTGTCCAAGTCATGAAAGTCACAATTTAGATATTGTAAACTTTCAAAATGTCCACCTTTGAAAGTTGCAATTTTTTCATATAAAAAAGATGATGGTCTCTCATCAATAAAACATTGTTAGGGATCATTGAAACTTGAGGTGTGACTTCCGAAACATGATGATTTTTTGGTGGGACGTGCTTCAAGCTATTTGCATTTGCCATGTATGCATTTATTTTCACATCCTCTAGGTTATGTTCTATTTCAGATGTTTATGTGATGTGAGCTTCATGTTTTTTGATTTGTTCCTTGTTCGAACCCTCTACTTCATTTCTTTCACAGACCTAGATGCCCTAGTTAGTGGCCGCAAAATTGAATGGTACTCCTTGCACCTTCAAAATTATTTCAAAATTAATTGAAATTGAATTCCAAGGATAACATTGCAGGAACACCTTCAATTGTGAGCTAAGATGGGAATAAGGAAACACGTCTTTGTTCTACCACCTTGTCCAAGGCGAACACAACTTTGTGGGGGATAATAATTGAAGCGACTAGAATTTGAGGCACACCCCAATACACATTTATCCATCCCATGTCTATGTCCTCATGACATCGAAGATATCTTTTTATGTCTAGAAGTGAAACTTCCCCTTGTTCCTCATTTGTTTATTCCCAAATTTCTTGGAACAATCCAATATCTTCACATACCATATCCTCTACTACCTTAATTTGTACAACAATGAAAAATAATGACATCTTCGATAGATTATCCAATGGTGACATGAGCCTTTCATATGTAACTTCTATTTCCTCGTCCCTAATACCTTTCCAAATTTCTTGTCCCTCAAACAAAAGATGACCATCTTGCTTTAATATATCGATGGTCTTCAACTATGCCAAGTGATATTCCCCTATCCTCATCTTTCTAATGGATGCCCTATTAGCACCTTGGAATGGGCAAACACAACTAACATCCTTACTAAGCGAATGCCATAAAAAAACCTTTAGTAGCTGAACTTCCCAAAGAACACTCCTAAATATTGGTGTTTTCCTCTATAGAAGGTTACATGTAATTATTTCAATCTCCTTGGAAGAATGTGACCAGGGGAGTTCAGGCCTCTATGTTGTAGGTAAACATTTGTCATTACTAACAATATGCACAAAGGATTCCAATCCCACTTTATAGCCTCAATTTTTTTTGCATTAACCATATCAAATTCCTTGAAACATTTAACAACAAATCAAACCTTTGTTGTCTTAGTAAATTCTTGTGTTCATTCTCCACTTCATTGAACCATTGTAGGCATTTTTGATACTCAAAAAACTCATGCAAGGAATTGGCCAATGATTGTGTGTGGCTAGCTTCCGGAAAGTCCATTGTTTGGGAGATTGAAGTAGCAACCTCATCTCCATGTTTAGCCTACATTCGACCCAACAGTGAAAATGATATTAACACACACATAGCCTACATAAGAAACATACAAAAAATGAATAATAAATAATGATTAATAGGTTATTTAAATCAAGATTCTATATGTTACTCAACCAATTTTGTTAAAACATGTCACTGCCATGTTTCAAAATACATGGAATGGTTATGTTTTGGGGAATTAAAACATTTACCATGGCACCTATTGAAAACTTAACAATGGAAAAGAACAAATGAAACCTAGGAAAAATGTGAATGAATATACTAGAGATGAATCTTTAACCTTAAGTGATGTTGAAACACCAATGATGGAAATTTTCAAACACACATATGTATCTAAAACATAGATATGGAATGAAGGCTGAACTAAGTGATTGAAGTGACTATGAATGCATATGTTAAAAATGAGATGTAAATGTGAATGTACTACAATGGATCAATATGCTAAGAGTAATTGAGTACCATTTTGTTTCCTCGCATGAACTTTTCGAATGTGTAGTTAAAAATAGTGTTGAAGTTTGGATCACGAACAAAGGTACCCAAACTCTTTGTAAATTATTTTTTATTTTGTGCTTTCTAGTCCCAATAAAAAAGATTCCATTGCAATAGATGCCAAATGCTTGGTGTTTTTAGGATTTTCCTAATAAACATTGGTTTTCATTTCGAAAGTTCCCAAAACACAATATTAGCCTTTCGCTAGGCCTTGTTCTCGATCTCGTAGAGCACCTTGTCCAACTCTAATTTTTTCTTCCTATCCCCACCATCTCCTTTTGTTTTTATGGGAGTTGATGTTGGGGTATGTAATTCCTTTGTATTGGTACCCAAATTTCTTGATGGCGAGGCTCTATTTGAAATACTTGTTTATTTCAACTTTTCACTTTTAAAATTGTGATTTGAATGTATAAACCTTGGCAAGTAAATGCATTTGAAGATGAGACATATTACACCACAAAAACATGCCAATTAAAACCTACTAAAACATGGCGATGAACACCACCAAAACATGGCTATTAAAAATCACCAACTTTTACTCTAGGTTTGCCAACTATGAAAGTCGAAACATGATTTTGCTTATGAATAAGTGATGAAATTTTCATAAACGTGTTTCAAAACATGATAGTTGTTGAGGAATTTTGTAATTTGCCACTAAAACATAAACTTACCTACTGGTATCATAACATGTTTATTTGGAACTAGTAGAATGTTGAAACATGGAATCCGATTCAAAATGATGATTGAAACATGATATTTTTGTTGGAAAAGTTTGAAACTATTGAAATTTTGGGGACAAAAAGAAAATTAATTATATTGAAACATGTTTCACATGAATTAATCCAATTGAACATTATAAATTAAACTATATGAGTGCTTTACAATTGTTAATTGAGTTTTGTTGAAACTTAAGGAAACATTACAGTGTTATAGATTCAAATAGAAAAGGTGTGATCCAATACCACTATCTTGTGATTTTTCCTAAATGATAGGTTCTAGCAAAACAAGGCACTAGAGAATCCATTCTGGTTTCAAAACTTATTTGACTACTTGGCCTCCATGTTTCGTGAGGCATTTCTTAAGGACAACAACAAATTCCTTTTGAACTTCATTGCAAATCTCCAAGGGCGAGGTTTTCTCCTTATTGTGCTTATGTTCAAACTTCTATATTGCTTATAAAACTAATGTAGTCAAAGGGCGATTGCTCCTTGGCTTCAATATGCATTTGTTTTTGCCCTATATTTTAGAATGTTTCCACCCTTCACAAGATGCACACCTTCTGCTACATTTTTAATGGTGGGTACAACTTCAATTTGAGAGGATTTCCTTCGAAATCCATAGCTTTGTCACACCCCTTCTTGTGGTGCTCATTGATTTTCATCTTCAAGTTCTTTTGCAGTGACAATAAACACAAATAAATTCCTTGTCTTTTCGATAATGACTATGACATTCCTTAATTGATTGTAGCCACTCTTCACGAGTGTAGGTTTCCACAAATATTATTTTGTCTATTTTCACATTTTGTATTATCATGTCTATTATTCACTCTCCATGTTTCCTTTTTTCTATCATGACTAATTCGATTTCTATGTTAAAAAAAATGGAAGACTAAAAGAAGGGAACGCTATGCCTAGATTGCCTTATGTTTGAGCTGAAAGAAGAAAAAAGGTTCACAATTTTAAGAAAACCAATAGATGATACAAAGAAATTAAACTTTAACTGAACCGAAACCTAGGTGTGCATGTTTGTTCGTTATGTCGATTAACATGCAATGCATCTGACTTGTAATCAATTCTTACCTAAACTTGAAAACCTATTCCATTACCTTCATTAATTGTTTTAACAAAGTAGTTCAACAAAAATTAAATGAAGTGTTGGAAAGTTGAAAAAGGTCTAAAACGTCATGGATGGGTCATAGGGCATGGGGATGAAACATAATTCTTGGAACTTTACACATTTCGATGGGGATATGTTTTGAGGGCTTGGGCTATTCAAACATTAAAATGTGTGTTGGGCCGTTCGTTGAAATTTGACATGTTTCGGTGGGTGGTAGGTTTTGAGGTTCATGCTTCAAGGCGCACGATTTTCGACCGACCAAAATTGGCGCCAGGTTGCCACTAAAACATGACATGTTTTTATGTCGGTTTGTTCCAAGGCTTACGTTGCTCGTGCATGGAAACTTGTGTTGGGCCACCTTGAAGCAAGCGATACATTTTCTATCATGACCCTAACCTTGGGCTTGTGACCAAGGCAAAGGCTTGGAAAGGTGCGAGCCAAAAGTGTAACCCGGGAATCACATTTGCACTCTTGGGAATGTGAAAGAATGAATCCACACACTCCCAAGTGGATTCCCACTTTGGGAGTTAGAATCCTTATGGGGTCCCGAATTTACAAAGAGGTATTTCAGGGGTCAAAATTCATTGGATCAAAATAATTCCTTATACCTTTAGAAAGCTCTTGAAACGTAGATGTCTAAAATGAGCTCACATGACCCATTTGAATGCTTAAAACACAAGTTATGGCCAAAAGAAGGGGTGGGAGTCAAAGTGCCAATTTGACTCTTACTCATTAAAAGTCGAAAATCGCCCTGAAATAAGTGTGTGCAAGTGACATGCCACATATCATTGGAAATCTTTCGATGAGGGCTACAATTTTGCTCCAAACCTCACTTCAATCAGAGGTATGCACAAGAAGTTATGGCCTTCCAAAATGTCAAAAGTCCTAATTTCAATAATTTCGGGACTCTCAATTTGGGAGTCCCAGGACAAAATGAAATTTGGATGAAGCCCTTGTGGCTAATTATAGAGAATACTATAAGGGGGAAGGTGATGGCTTCCCTCAAATTTGGACTGTGGTGAATCTTGTGAGTTCATGTATGCTTGTGGTTCGTTCGTGCACTAAAAGTGTTCCAACTATGCACTAACCAACTTGTTGTTTGATTTGTGCAGGTCCGTGTGAATAATTGACCTACTTGTCACTTTTCCTAGTCCTCATCTTGGATGATGCGCTCCCAAGCTCCTTGATAGACTCAAATGTAAGTTTAAGGTGAAAATAGTGAAAGAGTATGGAGTTGGGGCACGTTCCCTAGCTTGTAGCACTTCAGGGGTAGAAGGGTGTATTGGAGCTTCGGGATGGGGAATAGGAAGATTGAAAAACAACTCAATTATTCACACGGACCTGCACAAACTAAACAACAAGTTGGTTAGTGCATAGCTAGAGCATTTTTATTACACGGACGAGCCACATGCAAACATAGACTCACAAGATTCACCATAGCCCGAATTTGGGGGTAGCCACCACCTTCCCCCCTTATAGTATACTCTGTGCCTGGCCACGGGGCCAACACCCAAATGACATTTTGTCCCAGGACTTCCAAGTGAAAGTCTCGAAATTCCTTAAATTGGGACTTTCGCAACTTTGGAGGCCCATAATGTTATGTGTAAACCTTCGATTGAAATGGGGGTTTAAATCAAAGTTGTAGCCCTTGTCAAAAGCTTTTCAATGATATGTGGCACGTCACTTGCATGCAAGGAAATCAAAGTGATTCCCGACTTTTAGTGGTTGCGAATCAAATTGGCCATTTGATTCCCGGCCTTTCCTTTGGCCATAACTTATGTTTTAAGTATCCAAATGGGTGATGCGAGCCCATTTTAGACATCTACGTTTCAAGAGCTTTTCAATGATATAAAAAACTTTTCAATCCAATGAATTTTGACTCCTGCAATTTCCCTCTGAAAATTCGGGAGTCCATTGGGACTCTAACTCCCAAAATGGGAGCTCATTTGGGAGTGTGGGGGTTCATTCCCTCACATTCTCTTGCACTCTCTTGGGAGCATGAAATGTGACTTTCGGGCTCACTCTTGCACCTTCACAAGCCTTTGCCTTGGTCGCGAGCCCAAGGTTACGTTTGCGACATTGGAGTTCCAGCATGCCCTTTTATTCTCAAAATGTTATGAATTAGGGAGCGTACCTCGACTCCTTCTTCCACTATCTTCACTTTCAGATTCGCATTTGAGTCTTTCAAGGAGTGTGGGGGTGCATCATTTCCGACTTGTTGTTGAAATAACGTTGGGGGGCAACCCCATCTAATTAATATAATGAATAGTAGGAGAGGTGAAAATTCTGGCCTTACCATTAGCCTAAGCCAAATGTGGTGACCAACAATTTTCAAAATAGAAATTTCATGTGACCAATGAGAAGGTTCAGCATGCCCTCATGATGGGCCCTATTTTTTCCTAAAGGGGTGGGGGGTTGTAGGTATTTTTTGTTTTTTTTCCTTGTTCCCAATGTGTTTCCATCAGGTTCCCCTAATTTTCAAATTGTTCCTTAATGCATTCCCATTAACACCTTAATTTTAAACTCATAAATATGAACTATGCTTCAACTTTCATGCATATAAACTAAAAAAGTAGGCTATGGGGGAATACATTTGTTTGTATTTTGCAACTTGGGGTCCAAAGAAGTGCTTCCATTGGGGGAGTGTTCAATGATCTGAAAAATTTGTTGATGGACTAACGAACATGGGTCTTTTAAAAAAAAAAACAAGAAAAAATTATGAGCACACCCATGAACTAATTAATATGAATCACACTATACCATACACATGGTGAATTTATAAAGATTGGGCTAATGAAAGTGAGTCCAATAGCTCAAATCATTGCCTAATTCCTTTTTGTCTTACAAGTGGTTTTATGTTTGATTTACCATTAAGCCATGTTAATGATACTTTATTTTGGTAAACCCATAGCTAGGACAATCTTGGTTAGGCAATGAATTTCCTTTCCTTACTATCATTTAAGTATGGTCACACTTGGTGTTTAAGGCTTGCAACTAACAACATCCTAATATCAACAAGGTGTGTTATATCCAATGGCCTTGCTATTAATTTAATATCAACAATTGATATTCATGATAAATTGGTCATAGCTAGGGGAAATTTTTAAAAATGTATTTTAATGTACATCATGTTGTTGTTTTTAAAAAAAAATCATGATTTTTTTTTTCATTTTTGTACATTACATTAGTTATGGGGAACCCAAAAGGGATCTCACATTAAATGATGACATGTTCTAGGAACTTATGTAAACATTTACAAATTTGTTACCAAACCAAAACCAATAAGGAAATGTTGCAACATGATTTTTAATTTTTTGCAAATCCAATGACTTTTTCCTCAAAAGAAAAGTCAAATATACTATTTTCATATTTATTTTTCAAGTTTGTGCAAAATTTCAAACCAAAAAAAAAAAAGACTTGTCGTGACATGTGTGTATTTGAATGTTTTCAATCACATTGTCACATTTTGAAAGAATTATATAAACTTTTGTGTATTATGGGTGCCATAATCATTTTTGGAAAAAGTATTTTTATATTTAAATTTGTGATTATGGATTGGTAACAAAGTCAGTTAGGTTGTGTGCACATTTGAAGAGGTGGCAGAGAAAACAAAATGTTAAAAGATGAATGTGAATCTTTTTACAACCAAATTAGGATGAATCATCTCATCTAGTTCATAGGGGGCAAAATCCCTTGAAGCTACTATACTTTATAGTGATTCTCAACACAATATCCCTGCCTTACATGGCAGGGCCAATAAAGTGTCACAAATTACAATACCACAATTTTTTTAACATAGCAAGTTGTGATCAATCTTCTAAACATTATTTCAACATGTCCACACACAATGTTAATTGGTAACTAACATTGAATTATTTTTTTGTAGTTTGCAATTTTGTTTTTGTCTATGAAAATAAAATTTCCCCCATTTTTGAAAGAGAGAGAAAAAAAAAGGATAGACAAGGATGCATGCTAAATGTTGAGTTAATTTGTCACTTTTGGAAAAGATTTAATACTAATTAACATCTTAGGTGTGGATTTAGGATTAATTTAAAATCCTGAACACTAGCCTGACATGAGAGTTAACACAAAGTGTGGCCATATTATCACTACTTTTGCAAATTTTTCCAAAAGTAGTCTGATTTACACTAGGAAAACAACATTTGTCAAGGCAACCAAATATACTTTAGAAGGATGAACTTCGAACACAATAAAAATATGTTTGTTGTAAACATAATAACCAAAGCAATTAAAATGAGCAAAAGGAGTGAAAGGATCTACTTGCAACCACTAAGCCAGAAAAAAATTTAGTCTATTCTGATAAAACTGACTTCCACTATAAAGAATTGTGAATTGGTTGTTTCATACTCTTTAGGTTCCATTCTTGTGCCTTGGTGCACTGAAAGTTCCTACATCCTCTAACTGTTCAGCTTTATTTTCAAATGGACATTAAGCTGTGACAAATGGGTTTTCACTCTTGAACATTTGCAGATGTGGATACTTAATCTAAAATGTGCACATTTTGCACTTGAGTTGCCATAAAAACCATAAGTATGCACAACCCTCAGTCCACATGGTTCAAGCTTTACACCAAAAGCCCAAACAACATGACCTTCATACATGTTGAGAGCTAGGGAACAGCAACTGTAGATTAGCTGAGTACAAGTTCTTCACATGAATTCAACATGGCAAAACAGAATACTACTATGGTCATAAATGTCATCAATCACACAATCTTTGTATCATGGCATGTCCAAGCAAGCTCTACAACTTCAAACAAATTGTTTGGAGCTAAACTTACAGTTGTCCTGTACAGCACCAAATCCACAGATACCACCCTAGTAGCCTCCTTTGGCAGGACCTAGTGTGTACTTAGAACATGTCAAAGCACATTTTGAAAACTAGAGAGCAGAGAATCATGAAAATGTCTGGATAGTTATAAGGACAAGCTTGGCCTGCTTCACACAATGGTGCCACATGCATTTGTGAATGTGAATCATACAGAGTGCACAATTTTGTGTTTGATGTATTTGTCAGCCCATTTATAACCTATATGCCCCTAGAAGGCTACAAGTGATGTGGCATGAGCGTCACATGCCTTCTGCCCTTGGCCACACAATATATCCCACAATGAGAGCACTTGAATGGTGCATATGCCATGTGGGTACTTTGTTGGACAGTCTCCAAGTATCCTGTACTCCCCATAGGACATAGCTGTGAATGAGGTTATGACCCAGGTAGGCACTGCTTTCAATGACCTGTATATGGTGTGCATAGACAAGATAGCACATTTGTTGAGCACTTAAATGATAGTAAAACTCATCAGAACTGCACCTTGTTGCAGCTGTCAAAAAAGCTCCATTGCCTTCCCACATCTATGAAGTCCAAAAAATCTTGCAAGACTTCCAATGCCTACAAATCTGTTGAATTGTACTGTGCTTCTGCCATCAAACCTTCTGCTGCTTCCACTCATGTAGTTTTCACTGTCCTTGAACCAGATTGCATGCTTGCAAACACCTAACATGTGATAGACAAATCTATCCCTAGAAAAGCAGAATTATGTAAGCAATTCCTTCTGCACAAAAGAATCAGGCCTGGCAGACAAACAAGTCATGAGGAATTCTTGCCATTCACAAGTTATGTGGCCCAATCCAACACATGACCAGTTTCGGCATGAAGCAACAACAGTCTAATTGTGACAATCCAAGAGCATGAATAAGCTTCTACATGGAGGGCACTAGACTAAGCAAATTTGAAAATTGAAACCAGAAAGAAGATCAGAGCATACTAGGATTCAATACGACAGTGGATGCTGCCCCATGTCCTTCATTTAAGAACCATGGTGACCAACAGCTCCCATTTGATGGGAGCTCAAGCTTCTGCCTTCAGGGAGTACTTTTGAGCAAACACATGCTTCAAGGGGTCAAGAATGTCGATCCATTCTTTCATGGTGTACACTGGTGCCTTCAACATTGAGATGAGGTTCATAATGCATTAGAGCTAATTTCCCCCTGCTAACTAAGCTTTCAGCAACCCCCCCTAGCTTGGTGCACATCAGGCAATCAAAACCCACAATCAGAAACCATGTATTTTTCTTTCCTGCACTGATTAGCAAATTGTGAGAGCAATCATTTTGATCATTTTAATAGTCTTGCAAACATGTGACTCACCACTGCAAAATACAGGAAAAATACTACCACCAAAGTTTTGCAAAATTGCTATATACTTTGAAGTTTGTTCAAGTATATAGCCAAGGCTGACAAGAACATCCCAACTTCATGGCAAAAATGCAATGGAAACTTCCTTATGTGGTCAGAAAATAAGGTACCAGTTCTAAACCAGCAGCTATACCCAGTTTTAGGTTGCACTTGAATTTGTTCTCATTATCTGAACATTCATCTGAACCATGCATGACACTATGGCACCACATGGTTAAACCCTTATCGGATGCAGCAACCCACTTCCTGAATTCTGAAACACAAATCCAGCTCTGATAAATCTTTTGTGGAAATTAAATTTCATTGAAATGACATTGCATGCAACTTGAATCAAAATAAATTTGAATTCAATTCAACAATTGGATTAAGATTCAATTGGAGAGAAATGAGATGCAAATTGATGGAGAAGTTATTGAAAATCTATTCTTGAATAGGGTGACGAAATAAAATAAAATAAATTAAAGACATTGATTTGAAAAGACGCATTTCTATGCCTCTGTACTTAGGAATAGGCTAAATATATTCTAGTTTGGAACTATCCAAATGATGATCACAATGACTATATCAACTTATGAAACCTAAATTGTCCTCTGTAAAGTAGGTCCAATGAATCATTTTCATTAGAATTTATGTAATTACACTTTTTTCTTTCATAATTATTTTCTTTATAACTTCATAATTGAATTTATTTGGTTATCTTTATCTTGGATTTCAAATTTACATTATTTTTAATAATCAATTCGAAGACCCAAATGTAATTATTTGGGTTATAAATTGAAATACAATATTTTCAATCAAAATCAAAATCTTTTGCTATTCTATAATGGCATTAGTATCATAAATTTAGGTTTACATATAATTTTTTTACATTTTAGAGGATAAGGGGATTGGAAGGAAACAATTATTCACCCATTTGTAAGGAAAATGTGGTTGAAATGGGAGAAAATTTTATTCACTCCTTTCAAAGGAGAGAGAAGTTGGAGAACCCAGAAATATTGTCAACCCATCCAAAGGAGAAAGAGGTTGGAAAAGGGTGATGGGGGAGAATTTTTATGTGCAAATTAAAAAAGAAAGGGATGTTTGAGGGAGAAAAAAGAATTGTTCGCCTCTTCCAAAGGAGGATGTGGAGGAGAGAAAAATAAAATTATCAATCCACTTTCAAAGGAGAGAAAGTTTAGGGGGAAATGAGAAAAAAAAACCACCCATTCCAAAAGAGAAAAAAGTTGGAAGCAAAATCAACAAGAGAATAAAATATCCACCCAAATTGTAAAGGAGAAAAAACTTTGAGATGGAAAAATAAAAACAAATCACTATGAAAGAAAGGGGTGTTTTATAATTAGCCTTGCAACTCAATTTTTGAGTTGTGTTGGACACTTACAACTCACCATATTTATACGCTGTGAATGCTAACTAATAAGTTGCATGAGTTGCAAAATTATAATTCACTATATATATATGGTGCAATTCATTGCAACTTTGTTAAAATAACTCATTTTCAACTATTATGCAACTCCATTATAATTGCACCCATGATGTCATGTTAACATCATTAATTATCATCCATCCATTAAAATCTAACATGTGGCATTATGAAAAATTTTGGACATAATTTTTATTTTGAAATATTGATCTCCATCGTCCACTATGATTATTAATAATGATAACAATTGCGACATGTGGCACAATAAAAAATTACCACATGGCATATTAATTATATTTTGGAAAAAAAACTATATATTTATTTTAGTGATTAAATAGGTCATACATAATTATAGGTAAGTAGGTAGAAAAACACAAGACTAGGTGAACTAAAAAATAGCCATGAATTGTTTTTTGTAATTTTATGTTTTGCTTTTAAGGTTAAGCTTTTTTAAGCTCATCCCAAAATGGCATAATATTTTAATGTGAAAACATAAGAAAACAAGTCTTCTTTATATAGTTTGTAACATGGGATTCAAAAACAAAACACGAGTTAAATCTTTTAGTTGTTCGTCAATTGCAAATTGAGTTGTAATTAAAGAAAAAAATTCTCACATGTTTTGTGTTTATTTTTCATTATGTAAGTTATACAATTAAATTAATGAATGATAAATAAATTAATGAATTAATTATTTACTATTTATTATTTGAAATAATGATTTGAATTCTTCATTTAAATTAGTTATTGTCTTTAGATAATTGATTATTAAAATAATTTATCTTATTTTATGAAAATAATTATTTGAAACATAAATTTTTGAATTAAATATATGATAATCATTCATTTGGATTGATTATTTGAATTAATTAACTAGTGAGCTAATTATTTAAATTAATTAATTTAATTCAAATAATTCATTCATTCATGAATCAAAATAATTAATATCATATAAGTAATTAGTTTAATTAATTGAATCAAATTTAATTTCTAGTTATTTGACTTTAAATCATTTATTATTAGATGATTAATTATTTAAATTCATATAATTAGTCACTTATCATTTGAATTTTTGAAAAAATTAAATTTTAATTAATTAATGATAGTTATATGAATTAAATTCATTTATAATTCATAATAATTAATCATCAGTTTAATTAATTAATTGATAATAATTTAGTAAATTACATGATAATTAATTATTAATTATTAGTAAAATATTGAAAAAAATCCATTATTAAATATGAATTTGGGTAGAAAACATGAAATTTTAAATAGGCATATCCATATGTACATCAAATTCAAATTTTAATATAATATACAGATTGCTAAATTAGTTTCACATCTAAAATAATTATATGCATCCAAATAATTAATTAGTTAGTGAATTTATATAATTAATGATTTGATAATTATTGATGAATTAATTATTATTCTACATAATTGATCTAATTCATTATGAAGTATCCCCAACTTGGACAAATGTTTATTTGGTTATTATTTAATAAATAATTAGTTTTTTGTTTAATGTTAAATTAATTATATGAATTACACTTATTTATTCATATTAATGGTCAATTATTTAGTATAATCAATAAGTTCATAATAAACAAATGTATTAAACATAGTTAATATTTAATACTCAAATTATTGAAACAATAGTTTTTTGACGTGCTCCCAAGTCCCTAGTTAGTCCCAAAATGAGCCTAAGTTACTCAAATTGTAAAATTATGAGGGATTCGGGGCACGCTCCCAGCTCTTAGCACTAAAATGGGTAGAGGGGCGTGTTGAAGCTCCGAGATGGGACTAGGAAGAGTGACAAGCTTACTTACTTATTCAAACCTGCATAAAACCAACCAACAAGTTGATTAGTTCACTTTTTGGATCACCTTTAGTGCTAGGACAAGCCACGGGCAACTTTGGACTCACAAGACTCACCACAGCCCGGACTTGGGGCAAGCAATCACCTTCCCCCATATAGTATACTCTATGCCTCTCCGCGGCACCCACATCCAAATGGCTTTTTGTCCCGGGACTCCCAAGGAGGAGTCCCGAAACTGTCCCGGTTTGGACTCTCGGGACTTTGTGAGATCATAACTCTTTGCTCAGACCTCCGATTGGGATGAAGTCTAAAGCAACTTGTAACTCTCTTCAAGAGCTTTTCAACGGTGTGTTGCACTCCACCTACACGCACCGGGGTCGGGTCGATTCCTGACTTTTAGTGGTCGAGAGTCAAATTGTCAGTTTGACTCCTGACTTTTCTTTTTTGCCATAGTTTGTGCTGAAGATGTCCAAATGGCCCATGCAAGCCCATTTTCGACATCTACACTTCAATAGCTTTCCAGTGATATAAAAAACACCCCAATGCGAGGTGTTTTGACTCCTACAATTGCACTCTGAAGTTTCGGGATTCCCGGAGGACTCCCAAGTTCCCATTTCGGGAGTGTGAGTTTCATCCTCACACTCTCTCAAAGTAAAGTTGCAACATTCTTCATAAAACATTAGATATGAATATGTATTTTTATTAAGTTATAAACAATTGCATTATAGTCATAACATAGTTGAACAATAATATTTTAATAATGGTTGTACTAATTGTATCAATATAAATTGTAGTTAAAAATTAGTTGCAAATGTATCCCACAATGGGTGGTGGAAATGTGGTCACGTGGCATAATCACATGTATATACATTATATAGTAGTTGTAACATAGTTGCTGGTTTTAGTGTTAGATTTACAATAGTTCTAAAGTAGTTACCACATGCAACTACAATGCAACTCCTAGAAAAGTCAAACATGGTTGACTACATATGTATGTTTGATGTGTATAAATTACCATATAGAAAATCCATTTTCAACTCGCAACTATAATACAACTAATTGATTTTCTGACATGGTAATTTACTTATTAATACCCTATCTTTCTTAGGGGATAGTTACACAATAGTTATATGTAATTTATTTTTTGAATTGTAGTTGCAAGGTAGTGTGGTTTTGATGGATGCGATTTTTCATAGTGAATCCACCTATTGCAAAGAGGAAAAATATTGGAAAGAAAATAATTAAGTGTTCACCATATTTTGTTCAAGGAGGTTTCCATGATGTTTGTAGAGGGCTACATGTAAATCTATAAGGAACAACCTCCATTTTATATCCGTAGTTCTTTAAAATGTATAAAACCTCAATCTTGCCATAACTAAATTTAACATTACTTAATTTTGTGCTCCTTGACATTTTGATTCCAAATCAAGTGAGAAAATAGATTTGCATTTTGTAAAGTTGAAAACTAATCAAAACTTGACTATCATATTTCCATTGATATCCACATGTGCAACAACTTTTGAATGAATATTCAACAATTTTCATTGGAATTTTTCAAAAGAGCTAAATGTGATCAAATTTGGTATTAACCTTCTAATCATGTTTACGTGTCAATCATTGTTTAAATTTTGGATTTAATTCAAATTTATATATGGTTGTGTTTCATACACCACCATCAAACTTGATGGTAAAATTGCATTTGCTAGATATTTTAGATAACATATAAAATATGGTGTTAATTAAAATTGCTACACACAAGACATTAATGATCATGTTGTTAAGAAAAAAACAGCAAGGGAATGCACATGTGGGCAAAATGCAAATGCATTGTACAATGAAAAAAAGTAGAGGAAATCAAAAGAAGACATTTTAATGGATAATGCATCAAATTTTGGAAACAAAAATAGGGACAATCTTGGGCATTTAAAAAAACTTAAACTTAAACTATTGTACCAAGCTTTAATTCTCATGGTAGATTGACAAACATTTTCAAAATCAAGTTTCACTATGCAATTATGGTTAAATTTAGACTATTAACTCCCACATTTCATCATTGTGTTTTACTTTCAATCACTAAATATTTTGTAACGTTGTAAAAATTGAATGTTGTATTTGCAATTGGGTTGAACTACGACCAAGGAATATATGGTGACAAGTTTTTAATATTTCACTATATCATAAATACATAACAACTCTAAGAAATCTTACATTGAAGAATGAAAAATGACATTGTGAATTTGATTATTGGATCATGTATTTTTCTTATTGTATGCTCTTATCATTTTTTGTATATTGCCTATGTTTGTGTATTGGCACATGATCCATTACAATTATAAGTAAACTTTAAAGTGAACTCTGCATTATTTTTTAATATAATACAACTCTAACAAATTTATGGCTACAAGTCCCTAATTAAGATATTAAGACATTCCAACAATACCAAACATGTTAGCAATCACTTAAGTAAAGACAAGCATGCAATTTTGTAATTTTATAATTATGTGTTTATTTTGGTATTGTATTACAAGTTGGGGATTGATTAAGTGTAGCTAGACAAAAATGCAATAATGCTAAAAAAAACTTAAGAAATTAAGTGTCTTTTCATTCAAACAATTAGCACCAATTGGCATTGGAAGGTTTGGGTGTCCACCTAATGCCTTGGGCCCATCTAAACACTTTCATCACATTAGGGTGCCCATCAACTTAGCAAGTTTAGAATTTAGGATTTATGGGCACCAAAATATGTTGATCTCCATCTTTACATCTTTACATTATGTGTTTTTCAACAAATGGCATTGAAGTCACCGCATTTGAAGCGCATGACATAAAGCATGTGTCCACTTTACAAAAGAATAACTTGTCCATTATTCAAAAAACATCAATCTCAAGTAGAAATGAAATATTCATATCATCACGAAATTACTATGGGAAGTTTCTTAAACTATGCATAGCCAACTAAAGGTCAAAGATTTGTCAAACAACAAATAAGATTAATACATGACCACAATGAAAATAAATGATCCCAAATTTTGTTATTGCATCAAAATCATGACAAGAGAAACCTCTACAATCTTTTTTTTACACAATGAAAGAGAGTGGGTTTTCAAATATTTGACATAAAACCTGATCTAAAAGATATGTTCTTTTGAAGAATATGAATATTGCAAGCATCAAACCATGACAATTAAAAAACCTTGTGCTTGTTTCACATGGAGAACTTAGGGGTGTGTGGTTCGAAAGAAGTGAAATTTGTAAATATTTCTATAACAATATTAAATATTGCAAACATTAAATCATGACAAGAAAACCCTAATGCTTGCCTCTGGACCGTTGGTACTAACACATGCATGTGTTATAAAAGCAAAATTGACCCAAAAAATCAAAATCCTTTCATTTGGAAAGGGGAGGTTGTACATTACTAATTATAAAAAAATATATCCTATATATAATTTAACAAACAACTTATCATGTTGTCATGCTAACAAATGGTTATTGTACTTAGAAAGTTTTGTGTTCAACATGCCCAATTATTCATTAAGGGAAAATTTGGTTTTACACTTGTTTGATGACAAACACATTCCATCTTGTATATCAATATACAATTTAAGACATGAAAATGTTGATAAGATAATTGAAAGTAATTAATGAAATAAAATCATTTCATTTTCTCTGGTTTTATTTAGAGTCCACGGTTTCAAATGGACAAGCTATCCATGTAATGTTGAAATTATTTATTTATTTAAAATAATTATTATTTCAATACCTTTTCAAAAATTAACTTTCCTTTTCTATAAAAATGGACATGAAAAGGCATATTAACACATTTCTTTTCATGTCCATGTTATATAGTAAAATCAAATTTGAGATTGACATAAATAATGATGAACTATTGGAAATCATATGGGAACATATGAGGGAAATAAAAAGGGGGGAGATTGGATTATTGAATTGATAACCTACAACCCCTTTACCATTATTCTTACCTCTTCTTCACATTTTCAAATTACAACTTAAATTAAGATTTTTTTTTAAAAAAAAAACTATTAAAGTGCATTCCTTAAATCAAAAGCTTTTTTTCAGCCATGGGGTTCTAGTTAACATGCCTCAAGTGTAATTTAAATGTATTTGTAGCTTTTGAAAGAAAAATGCAGCCATAAGGCACAAAACATAAAAATATGTTTCACATGAGGTGTAGTATTCCTCTTCATGTTAAGCTATGTTTTTCATTTTCAGATTGGCAAGATTGGTGGATCTCTTACCATCTAAGTTGATATAACTAAGAATTTCATATATTATTCCTACAAGGTTTAGTGATTACATGTAGAAATTTATCTTCGCTAACATGAATTTGATTTGCTATGATTCAATTATGTACACACCTACTAATATTGTTATGTAATTTAGCATATTTGGTGTTCTACATTAGATGACAATTATGATTTGATAACATTTCACCTAACTCTACCAAATTGGGCACAAATTCGGGATCAATTGTAATTAAGAAAATAATTTAATGTCAAACATAAAAAGAAAATACAGATGTCTAGGTCCCATTCTAGGATATACTTACCAATGAAATAACATTTGGAGTGGTGTATACTTCCAACAAGGGAAAAAAATTGAAATAGGAAAATTTGTCATATATATTATGAATGAATAGAGCTCACTTAATACTCCGTAATAAAGGTCCTAAACATAATATAGGCCTTTGAGTGTGGCTTATAAGACTTTGAACATCATCTCTCAATATTTTTAACAAGTTCATATAATATGTGAAAGAATCCAAAAGAAAAAAATGGACTAATGGGAATTCCCAATGTATCACAAGTGCGTGCATTTGGAAGCCCATGTTTAAAGCTGTCAACATTTGGATGCACATTTATTTTGGTGCAACTTTTGGGATTAGTATCTTCTACCAAAATTGCTTTTATTCAATGTACATTGCAAACCCTGCATGCAATGTCCAAAAGCAAAACCAAAATAAACTTGCCATTTGTGTACATGAAACTTCTTGGGTTTTTTTCTAGGGTTATTTTCACAAATGTTTGAAGGTTTGGCAAGAACTATATGAGTAAGTCTATGATAAAATGATTCACTAAATGTGTAATCACCCTTAAATAACATGTTTGTAAATTTTCAATTCAACTTAGGATTCAATATTTTTCATAGAAGGGTGAAAACAAGGTAAAGTAAATGGCTAACTACTACTTGTCACAAAAAATTACAAGTGGTCATAAAATATTTTTGATGTATCAAAAATATAAATAACATTTTATTCAATGACTAATATGATGGGTGTTTTCATGCTAAGAAATGCGATTTAGGATGTCTTTAGGATGACACAAATGTAGTTTTGTTGCACATGGTGACCAAAAGCGCTTTAGATTATTGACAATAATCAAAATATTGTCAAAATGAAGTATTAGGTCATTTAATTACATACCAATGGTTAATAAATGATAAAATTTGTATTATTGCATTTCATAAATTGATAGTTATGAAATCCTTTGTAGATAAAAGGACTTTCATCACAACCAAAAAAGACTTTATGAGGATTTCGTTTTTTGAAATCTACATTATTTTTTTGGTTGGAACTTATTGAGTCAACATTACTTGTTTTATATATATATATATATATATCACCATATGGCTTCAATTCTATGCCCCAAAATTCAACATGATTATTAAAAGTTGTTTAAAAAGTCCTAGAATTTTTTTTGGATGCTACTCTTCAACATGGAGACACTCAATGATAATTTTTATTATTATTACATCAAGAAGAACCTCATCTTCAAGTGTATTTAAGTCAAAAAAATTCAATGCATCTACTTGCACAAGAACTCCAATATCACAAAATGGGTTGCAAGTAGTCAATGAAATATATATATATATTTTGCTTTCAAGTTCATGTAGGCTTAGAAGATACCTATGTATTGTTAAATTATGCATATTATAGTCTTAATATATCAAAATTTTAATGTAAAATTAGGTTTGAACATCATATTAACATTATTAATTTCAAATCTAATTTTATGACAACAAAGTTTTTCAAAATTTGTATTCAACTTACCATAAATTCAATGGAGGAGCTAATGGTTTCATATTTTTACTTACTAAGGTATTTTATTTACTATGTTTACGTAAAGAAATATTTCATTTCAAAATTGGATTTTGGGCATGAAGTACTTTTCTTTTGTTTACTTTACCATATTTTCACCCATAACATATGTATTGCGATGTAATATACATTGAAAAATGACACATAAAGTATGAATCAATTTTATGATCAATTTGAGGGTAAAAAATTAGTAAATTAACACTTGTAACCACTTTTAAATTATTATCAAATTGAATAAAAATAATCAATTTTGAACATTTTTTTGAAAAATTTTCATGTTAAAATGAAAATTGAATAATTATTACATTGTATGGTTTGGGATCATCATTTGGATTGATGCAAAAATAAATTATAAAATTCACAATCAACATGTTCCCCTCCCATAACCTCTAGATAAATATAAAAATAAATTGTAAAATCAAAAGTTTAATCAAAACAATATAAATTTTGTGCAATGGTTGCATGTCACCTCACTTTCCAATGTTAACATGTTATTATTGTGCTTTTGGAAAGGGAATTGGGTGTGTCCCATCTTATCATAGACTTACCCAAGTGTTATAATTATTTTCACACATGAGATTAACTTCAATTATAACACATTTTTAATCAATAATCATGATACAACTAACAATATATGATCTTCATCTTTTATTCACAAGTGATCATTTTATATTTTTTGTAGACTATGTTCCACACAATCAATGATGATTAATTGACATAAGGGCAATTAAATAAATTTTCATTTGTATATCAAATCTTACTGTATCAAAACCAAAATCCATGATCACATATATTTTCAATGAAATCATTTTCACTTCAATAAATTCTAAAATATGATGAGATTCAATTTTCATTTGTTGAAAACATTGAAAGAATTTGTGCATTGATTACACCAACAAATTCATGAAACTTAATAGAAGATTTGTGAAAAATAGAATATTTAAAAAAAAACATTTTTGTTCAATATGACCTTTTGAATTCAAATATGTGTTGATGTCACTTGGGAAGAAAAAACATTCAAAGATGATGATATGAATTTCAAGGAAAATGTGAAAGGCTTTGGCATAGAATTGTCAAGTTGAACACCATAGTATGATATAATATACTAGTTCCAATATCTCATCACTAGAATTAACATGTATTAAACTTTAGATGATAATTAATATTAGCATTTATTAAAATAATTGATTGAAAAATGGTGGAATTTCTTTTATTTCCTTAAGTTTAACAATGAATTTCTTTCAAGTATTTGAAACTTTTTCTCTCCAATAATAGCCAAATTTTTTCATTATTTATTTTTTGTTTCTCATTATCACATCCTTAACCTTATTTCACATCCATTCACCACACATTTGTATTTCACTTTTATGTAACATGAAGACTTCTAACTCATCATGTGCAATTCACATTGGTTTTGGCTAACCTAATTAAATTTATGAAAATGGTTAATAGTAGCCAATGAAGTTTGTGATGGTTAAGATTGGTTGGTGGTTTTAGTAAACAAATTATGCAATATTAGGTGATGATTTTCTTTTGATTAGATAACATGGATTATTATTGGACACATTATGATGTATTTCATGTATGCCTTATTGGGATCCTAATCCAATATTTTCAAACTTAACATTTAACTAAATCATTTTGAAAAAGCTATAAGAAAAATAAAATGTAACATTTAAACGTTTCATGTTTCATGTATTTTTGTGAGAATAGAAGTTTGCATATCGCATATGCATTTTTAATGTTTGTAGAGGTTACATTTAACTAGGTGCAATTGTAATAAAGAATGCACCCCCTAGGACACATTGATTAACATAGAAGTCCACATGTATGTGATTATGTGACATAGGTAGGTAGGATATGATGGTTGACTTTTTCATTCAAGACTACACATGGAAAAAATATAATGTATGGTGCATCATTAGATTTGAACAAGTCCTCCAAACCCAATTATTTAACAAAGTGTGGGTTAGGTGTTAGGAGGCTTTGAACATGGCGGTCATTCCATGATAATTGCCAACATTTTTATTCATTTCCTTATACCTATATCAAACCGACTACCCTATAATATGCCAAACTCATGTTCTTGGATGGATGTAAGAGAGTTTTTTTTTTGCTTTTGGAATGAATGTTGATAACATGTTGTATTAATCATGTAATTGTTGCTTGTGCTACATTTTAAACACCAAAAGTGATTCCACAATAGAAGACTCATTGTCCCATCCTTTCGTAGTCCTTCTAATGTTTTTTTAGATGGAAAATTTGGCCACAAAGTTTTGACTAGTAGTACATGATAACAATGTCCAATGACCTTATGGGGTTAATTGAACTTGTGATTGCAAATCAACCAAATAATTTACTCAACTTGCTAACCACAAATGTTCTTGAAAAATATTTGTCTTGTAATCATGCTACCTATTGAAAGAAAGTGTAAAACATAAGTGCATTTATTAGACCAATACTAAGTTTTTTGTTATGTAATCATGACGCTTTGTGTTTTTTTCTAAAACAAAATAATGGCTTGTGAAGTCACATTATTAGAGCAAAAATAATAATGGGTGGATATTAATAATAATCAAGATTATATATTATGCCATAATGATTTATGTTTGTGAACTCCAAAACTCACATCAAATATTAAGGTGGAATTCACAAAATTTCCTTTTATTGAACTTGAATTTAATCACCATAACTCATTCTAGGAACCAAACTTAATCCTTATACAAGCCTAAACATGTTTTCAAATATTAAATAAATACAAGCTTAATATGCACTAAGTTCTTGAAGCCTTATTCTACCCCTACCTTTCAAATTTTAGTTTTTGAAAATCTTGGTTGCTTCAAGGAAGGGTTCCTAAATTTAAAGAAAATTGATGCCTTGAATAGCCAAATTACCAATTTTGAGAAATTCAATAAATTTTTCACATCGTTACACAATCTTTCAATAAACCAATTAATTTGGTGCAAAGTTTAAAAAAGCCTATCATATTACACAAGCTTATAATTATAAACAAAAAATGGACTCCTAACATGAATAACTTGTAGTAAAAGGAAATACTTTCATCTAACTTAGTGTTTACATTGCAATATAAGAATTAAAATCATTTTTAATGTCATCCTCAATCAAATAGACTAAAATTTGGTTTATTTGTATTTGGAGTTTCTTTAAGACATTACACCAAAACTCAACATTCATAACTAAAACATTTTATAATTATATCCCATTTTTAGTCATTGAATGACATATCATTAGCTAGTTTTAATCATGTTTATTATTGCATGATTACAAAACTTTGCAATCAACGACTATAGTTGTAGTACATAGCTATAATGTTTGACAATCAACAATTATAATCATAACTAGGACTACATGTGTAATGTTAATAATCTTGATGCCAATTTATATGAAAATCAAACTAGTGATGCATATATTAAAGCTAGGTAGGCTAAGTTAGGTAGTTTAGGTTAGGTAGGTTAATAATAGGTAGATAGATAGGTAGGTAATCGGCGGGCATGTTGTAGTGTACATAGAATATTCATCATCTACCTACCTAGTACAACCTACCTACTTTGGTTCATGGTTATAATTATCTAAATTGACATAGTATGTCATTTGAAGTTATAATTGGATGGATCATAATAGTGTTTATAATGCACGAAATTCAAAATGAATATATATATATATTTCATGACATTATTTGTCATCATGCAAAGTGGTAGTTGAATGGTTAAGGTCTTATACTAACAAAAACCCACCAAACATAAATCCATTGAGGATAGGGCCTTTCTTGACTTTTATGATTATTTCCTTCTAATCCATTTAGATGGGAGAAAGCATTTTTATTTCCTCACTTTGTCCCTTGTTGAAATCACCACACTTTTAATAAGGAAAAAAAGAAACAAAACGCACACACAAACACACACAATTGTAAAGAATAGATCAAAATCTCATAAAACTACCTGCTACAACTCTAGAGCTCCCACAAACACATACATTGGTTCTTTTCACACAAAAACCACACAATCCATGTCTCACATCCTCCAAATACATCCCAAATACTGGCAAAGAGGCAATGGGTAGCCAAAACAATCCTTTCTCCCTTCATCTCTGTCTAGTGGTTCCCTCATCCCCTTCCCTCAAAAATCTAACCTCCATATCCTATTTTAGTGGAGTTCATCTAGTTATTACCAACTAGCCCTACTTCTAAAACATTAGCTAAAATAACGATTTCACCTCTTAAATTAGTGGAGGTGATAAGTCTTGCCCACCACCAATAATTTTGGAATTCCCAAGAAACCTTCCAAATTAACGAACCTTGTTTCTGGCCTCTAAGGCAGTCATTATTAAAACAATGCCTACCCAAGAGTGAGCATTTAATCAACCTCACTTATCAAGCACCTTGAAGACTACCCTAGCTAGCTGCACTAAGTTACAGGGTGAATGTATTACTTCAAACCTTGAAGCATAGAGCAACCAAGTTTTACTTAGGTTTGTCCAAAATTCAACATGATGGTACTAGGTTAAGAGTCATATGAAAATTCCAACAAAGGTTTGAAAGTTTGAAGACAAAAAAGCCTGTTATAGAATATAATTGAATGTGGTTGGTAGACTTTCGACAAATGTGAAAAGATTTGAGTTATCTGGAAAGTTACCCTCTGTTTCCCCCCCTTATCTCCAATGCTTTCGCCCCCTATCCCCTCTTTCAGTGATATCCACAAAGTAAGGAAATTTTATTAAATCTGGGTATGAAATGCTGAAACTCAGCATTTAATGCACTAGGTTCGAGAGTAACTATAGTAGTTGTATAGGTAGGAGCAGTGAAAATATATGTAGCAGCAGTGCAGACCCTCAGGAAAAAGGAAACACAGGATGAAACTCAGTTTACCACCAAAATTGGTGGAAAAACTAGTTTGGGTCTTAGTTATTTCCTTTTGTAAAATTTTCATTCCCAATTATGCATTTGATGCCCTATTATGTTGAAACTGGCCGTTCTCGCCCCCTAACCGACTGACTTTAAGGATAACTCTATTATATGCCAAATTTCCAAATCATTTGGAAGTGAAAATAAGCATTGAGGCCATATTGCCTGCCACACATTAAAATAAAATACTTTCATAGCAAATGATCTACCTTTGCCCAAAGTTCGCTATGAAAGTATATTATTTTAATGTGTGGCAGGCAATATGATTTGCAAATCACAGGTTCTTTTTTTCAAATGAACCTGTGAATCATGGTGAGAACACATTGGAAACTGGAGTGAAGATATTGAGAACACATTGAGAACATCAAAATTGAGAAAATACTTTGCCCCCCAAAAAACTAGGCATTTTGAGTTCTATTCCCAACTGTGTTAGTCGCCCATTTTTGTATAGACTAATATCCCCTTCATGAAGGTGGGTACCTAATTGGGGTTCCACTACATCAACAATAAGCTTCTAGCAGGTCATTAACCTATTTTTTTAAAAACTGGCAACTTTTTGCCAAATCACATTTTTTTTCAAAATTGTGAAATAACAGTTTTTTTTTTAGTTGGAAAATTTGAAATAAAATTAAAAACTCACTGTTTCTATATTAAGTTCCAATTGGTAGCCAAAAATATAGAAGGATGCTTAAACATTTTTACTTTCATATTGGACTTGCAACCTAACATACATGTGGACTTTATAAAAACCCACAAGAGATTTTCTAGTGTATTTGGAGGTCACCTTGCATAGCCTAATTTTTGTGTGCAAGAGGTGGGCATTTTTGTTTTATATTTGCCTGCTCTTTTTGTTCAAATTTTCATCAAGCATCATGAGAATTTTTTTAAAAATTCTCATAGGAGCCCTGGGAGCTGGGTGTTCCTGAAGTAAAGGTGTGTTCACACTTGGTGTTAGGGAGTTCACACTGGTGTTGAGTCCCTTAACCTAATGTTAGTGATTTAGGACTTAAACCTATGTACCACAAGATGTTACATTAAGCTAACATTCACTTAACATTGAGCTATCACCTATTTAACATTGCATGCCACCTAGGATGTCACCTAAATTTTCATTTCACACTGTCTTAACATCAAGTGTGAATGCACCATAAAGGTGTGTTCACACTTGGTGTTAGGGACTCTAGTGTTGAGTCCCCTAACAGCATGTTAAAGTCATTTAGTACTTAAACCTACGTACCACCACCAAGATTTTATGTTAAGCTAAGAGTCACTTTAACATTGAGCTATCACCTATTTAACATTGCGTGCCACCCACCTAGATTTTTATTTAACACTGACTTAATGTGTGAATGCACCATTAAGTGGACCCAAGTTCCCCTCGGGTCCACCTTGGGTGAGGGAGGGCAGGCTTACTTTGGGAAGGGTGAACTCCTTGGCCATTACCCTACACTTTTCAACTTGCCTTTACCTGACTAGAAGCATCAGTAAATGCAGCACGGTGAGGGCTTGTCTGCACAGTGCCATGGCGTGATGACAAGCTGCCTGCATTCGCGCAAGAGCAAGCAAAACGTGGTGGTAAGCGCTGGCATCTAGTTCCACGGGCCACGAAGGCGCGTCCTGTCCTTCTCGCAGAAATAACTCGACCCTGGACTCATCCTCTGATATGCTCACTGACAATCCAAAGCTTGTTTGGACTGCAGGAACATTTTAATAAGTTGGCAGAGATTTCAGGAACATTGTCCATGGGGATTGTCAGACTACATATCCTGAGCATGGATTTTGAATGTTAACCTTTCCAGTAAGGCAAAGTCTCGCCTTTGTCGCTCCTGTCGCCTTGCACACAGGAAAGGTCGTAAGCAGCCTGTCGCTTTGTTGGTCGTGTCGCCTTGCAAAGAGAGGAAAGCACCATAAGGAACCTGGTTGTTGAGGTAGGACCTCCCACTTCCCTGAAGATTGTTGGACAACTTTCTGTGGCGGTGCGACAGGTCTGAAATCCGCTCAACTTTGCATTGGGTAACCAACCTACTTACATGATTCATGACAGCATTTTCCAATGGTGAAAAAGCAGATCATGGGAGACTTCTTTTCCCATACCACTTCAGCTCAGCAGCACAGGGGGGATTGCAAAGATCCTTTCCACAGCAATGGTGAAGAGACTTAAAGACTTAAAGAGCAAGAATGACGATATGGAAGTCAAGTATGCACTGTAACAGTTTTGGCCGGGTACATAGACTACAACTTGCATATACAATATTGGTACCAGTACTGGTATTAAAGAACATACCAGTCAGGTATGACCGAAAGGCAGTACCAGTCTTAGGCCAATACCAGCCTGGTATGGGACCAGAGGAAATCTCAGGTACATACCAAGTGCATGGTACTGGTACACCGGGTGCAACCTAGGTATGTAGTATCGGTACGAGTACTGGCATTGAAGAACATGCCAGTGAGGGCACGACCCAAGACAATATCAGCCTCATAGCAGTACTGGCTTGGTGTGGGACCTGAGGTAATACTAGGTATATACAAGTACCAATACCAGGTTTATACCTGCCTTATACCAGTACCAATACCAGGTTCATACCTGCATTATACCAGGCAAAAAATAGCCTTGGACCTAAATTCGCCAGTACTAGACTGGTATGAAAGTTTTTTTAAAAGTGCCCCTCACCAGTACCTGCCGGGTATGAGAAAAAGAAAGCAGAAAACACCTGATACCAGGACCAGTCTGGTATGCTCAAAAGTTCATACCTGCACAAGACTGGTATATACCAGCCTTACACCCAAACTAATACCGGGTTTATATCTACCATATATACCAGGCCAAAATGAGCCTTGGATGCAATACCAGTACCGAACTGGTATGAAAGTTGTAAAAAAGTACCTAATGCCAGGACCGGTCTGCTATGTTCAAAAGTGGATACCAGTCCAAGACTGCACAATGCCATGATGGAAGTCAAGTGGCCCACTGCACCCAGTCCACCTGGTAAGGAAATGCATTGAGCCTGGTAGGAAGAGATGCGATTCTGTCAGGTTGGAAGGGTTCTACTACTTTCCAGGGAGTGATCTAGAGCGCAACTGCGGTTCCCCACCTTTGATTTTAGCTAACAGAACCAAAAGTGGAACCAGCTGCTGACCAGTTAGGGGTCTTGCCTAGGAAAGAACCTAAAAGAGAACGTGAATAAGACACCAAAACCGGTCGTGTACTTTAGCTTTACATAGTGAAGTTTGTCTCTAATTTGTTGTGTAACAACCCCAACAATGTTTACCTGCTTACATATTGAAGTTTGTCTCTAATTTGTTGTGCAACCCCAACAATGTAAACACCTGCTTACATAGTGAAGTTTGTCTCAAATTTGTTGTGCAACCCCAACAATGTAAACACCTGCTTACATATTGAAGTTTGTCTCAAATTTGTTGTGCAACCCCAACAATGTAAACACCTGCTTACATATTGAAGTTTGTCTCAAATTTGTTGTGCAATCCCAACAATGTTTACCTGCTTACACATCCAAGTTTGTCTCTAATTTGTTGTGCAACCCCAACAATGTTTACCTGCTTACATATCCAAGTTTGTCTCTAATTTGTTGTCTAAGCCCAACATTTACCTGTGCTTAGGCATGGAGTCTGGAGACCATGAAATTCTCATTGCAATTCAAGCAACCATGATTCTTTCCCAAGCAACCAATTGCAAGAAAAACGAAGGACTGTTTGCTGAAAATAAACCAGTTGGATTGCCTACCTAAGGTAGGCGATACACCAAATGCATTGAATTTGTGGTCCCCTATGTGGTGCTCATATGACATTGTTTGTCACTAATAGGACTTTAGGAGTTTAAAGTCGGTACATGGTGGGTTATGCAGGATGTTAAACACCCACAAATGAGCTTTGCCTGGGGTTGTTGTTTTGTGTCTTGCGTGGTTCTGTATAGTTTTGTGCAATTTGTGATTTTGCATGGTTATACTTGTTTTGTCATAACAACTTTATAAAAAAAGAGTTTCTTGCACGTTTTTCTACCCAAAACCAATTTCAAACCCATCACCTCAAAAGAGAAAAGGACTTTTACCATTAGCTTACTTCTAGGCATAGAGTAGAATCAAGGCAATGTTTTATTTAACCTAGAACTAGACTAATGTTAGTCAAACCTTTGATAGAACCATGGGGCTCTATGTAGTGTGTCACACTATGGTACAAACAATGTTCATTGGGGGTTATTTGGTGTGTGGCACGGGTTATAGAAACCTAGGCCAAAGCCATGTGCCTAAGTGTTAACAAATATTTCTATCTATCCCATAATGATGTTTGCACAAAATATGATGATAGTAGGTAATAGTAAATGTTGGAGGATTATGTATTTGTTTACAAGGGTGTAGAATTTCTTAACTTTTCTTGTGAGTGACAAACATAATTGATTTATCACAATAGAATTTGGAGAACTTAGCAAAGGCCCATCATGTTTGAGAACTTAATGGAAGACTTATGTGTCACCCAAGTAATTAGTTTATTGGATAATAAAACAATCATTTTCATCAAGAAGTAAGCAATGCATTATAGAATAATATAACACCCCTCACGAATCAAATGAGAACAATTTATGCATAATTTGAATTGAAAATACACATGAATCTAGTATTGTGATTTTAACAAGGTTATTGGGTTACAACCATGTTGGCACAATTTGTTCATGGCATATTTCAACATGAATGATTGTATATCCCCAATGGATATTCTCCATGTAACAAAGATTAGCATGCAATTTTATTTTATAGTTTAGACAATATGAAAAATTTAACATGCATCATGATTTTGTGATGTTCATGACACTTAAATAAATGTGATATCTACGCTAGAAATCAAGGGGATCATTTTGTGTTGTTCCATATAAATAAAATTACAAATGAACATTATAATTGTCAATATTGGTCACAAGAATGTTTTGTTCAAAGCGCATACAACTCATACTTCCATTTGGGTGAAAGAGGACATGACCTTGTAGTTAGGTTTTGAAGTTTATACCAAATTGTCAAATTCACTTAAAAATTTAGGTTCCACAAGATCTTGGTTTGTGCCATCTAATGAGAAAAGGGTGCAATTTTGGTAAAGTGAACCTAGACATGAGTTTGTACATGATGTTTGAAAACACCTTTTCCTTACAAAAGTGTTTTTCATAAGATGTTATATTTCCTTGTTGAACCTCATGGGGCTTGTTGTTTTGTGTTTTGCATGGTTCATGTTTTGAGCACAACAAAAAAATATGTTATGGCTTGTAATGAAATTTCAATGCACAAGTGGTTGCAAGATAAGGTGGACCAATTCCCATGAAAAATTTGTCCATAAATAGTCCATTTGCTAGTGTTAAAATGACAATCTATTGTCATATCATTATCTAAGCATGAAAGATTACAAAGTGGTTAATGAACTAATATAGATTACATGAATAAAAGCCCAATTGGATAACTTTTTAAAACATAAATCTATTTTGTAAAACATTGAAAAATCGATAACAAATGATTATGGCATGGACTTTTGAAAATAAGGTCCATTTCAAAACATTCAAAAATCGATAAAAACAAATTAATTAAGGAGTTAAGGTTTTTATTTTTAAAAAAAATTGAATCTAAGTTTTTATTTATTTAATATATCATATATTGAGTCCTTATAAGATATCCCAAACAAAATCCGTAAAGAAAAATGTGATATAAAACCACTATACAAGACCAATCCATGTTTTTGAACTAAAAAATCCATTACTTTATATTTGGTGTATATATGTTCTATTTTTAATGAATTTTTTCTTATTCAACTTGAAATTTCAATCCAATGGCAAATTTGGTGTAATAATGATTTTATGGCATGTTAATGCACAACATTTTCCAAAAAACTTTAGTATGAAGCAAAAATTGATCCACCTTATCTTGCAATGAACCTCACCATCACAAGGAAATAGGATCTAATTATTAACATTAGATTATTTCCCATTACTTGAAAGAACTACATTCAATTTTTTGTTTGTTTATGATTTTTCAAGTTTTTTATAAAACCTTGCAACGTAAGTACACAAATTGTCACATTGAACCTTTTTTTTACAACCCCACAAAGTTTGACGAGAGTCTTTGATATTTTCCATGTTTTTCCATTGAATGGTTGCACCTTTAATGTTGAATGGTCAAATTGCTTTCCATTAGCATCAAAACTCATGTGACCTAAAGATGTAACTAAAAGGATCGCTATGTTTCTTTTCCAATAATTTTAAAGTCTAAGTTGAAGGTGTAGCTAGGTTTCTACCCTATTGATTCAATTTTTCTTTAATTTCAAAATGTGTGTGAATACCAACCATTTTGTCCTCTTATGTGCTTAAATGGAATCCATGTCGTGTTTTTGGCATAGGGATAGGTGCCTTTTAAGTCACTTGTTGACTATATTTTTGTCATACATCACTTTTTCAAAATAAATCCAAATGTTGATTCATTTTTTAAAAATTCAGTTCAATTAGTAACCACAAAAAAGCAAGTGCAATGAATGTGGCTACATTGCTCATAAAAAAGGAGTAATGTGGCAAAAGTGAAACACATGAAGTAAGATAAAGTAGGATTGAAATTACATTACCAAAGAACTTTGAGGGAAAGTTAAACACTAATTTAATATTAGATTTTGCCAAATGCAACTCAAAGTCCCACCCACCACACCCAAATGTTAATAAAACTCATGATCAAATAAACATAATCACCATGTTTGTCTAAATCATGGAAACAAAAAAACAAAATCACAAAATTATAATGAAGACAAGGTCTTAAGTGGCAACAATAGTCCACACTTTGTGATCTTTCCAACACTACAAGAAATCATGATTTATTTGACTAAAAAATTAGATAAAAAACCATTCATTTTGATATTTGGTCAATTTGATCACTTAATCATATTGGACAAGTTGATATGAACATGTTCAACTTGATTGGTGGTTTTTTTTACTAACCACAAAATGGTCTTTTTGATTGGTCAAATTGGACAAAAAAATTAACTAAAAAATTAGCCCAAATTTAGATAATAAAAATGTAATTAATAAATAAATTGTAAGTACCTACCTACCCACCATGGCCTCCTACCTACGTATCCACAACCCACTTAGATATTATACATTTACACGAATGTACTTGAAGGTATATATACAAATATACATATTCCACATAATATATGTTGATAAGGGGGATTGAACTTTAGTCTCCTTGGCTCCACACTAATGTTTTGGCCATCAAACCACCGCACCATTTTGTAAAACAATATATACCAAATGCATTTAATATGTTTTTTTGAACTTCAATGAAATATATTTTCAATGTGTATAACAACATTTGAATTTCAATTCTTTTCATAAGTAGGTAAGTAAATACTCAACTAAGTAGATAGATAAGTATGTAAGTAGATATGTAGATAAGTAGGTATATAAAAATATGTAGGTAGATAAATATAGATAGGTAGGTAAATAAATAGGTAATTAGGTAAGTAAATAGGTAGATGTTTGGGTAGGTAAATAGATGGATAAATAGGAGATAGGTAGATAAAAAAGTAACTAAATAGGTAGATAAGTAGAAGTTAGGTAGGTAAGTAGGTAGCTAGGTAGGTAGATGGTAAATAAGTAGATAGGTACGACATAAGTAAGTATATGTTAGGAAAGTAAATAGGTAGGTAGTTTAATAGGCATATATAGCAAGTAGGTTAACTAACCAAATTAATATGGCAATTTGACCAAGCATAACCATTTAATATGGCCGATTTGACTAAAACATTGGCTTGTTGATGGACAATTTAAAATTTTTTGTTAACAAATAGGAGATCTACTCAAGTGCAAACATAAATCTTTATTGAAAGGAAACTACAACATAATGCTCACAACACAAAACACAACATCAAGAACTCTCCAAGGTTCTTGTCACATGAA
>Ga0116227_10003188_pt1 | contig 36699 bp, 30 predicted proteins | sample S1TSphgellanicum_FD_89693 | JGI IMG/M metagenome (GOLD analysis project Ga0116227, IMG submission 89693) | Host-associated microbial communities from peat moss isolated from Minnesota, USA - S1T2_Fb - Sphagnum magellanicum MG | ecosystem: Host-associated > Plants > Peat moss > Unclassified...
ACCACAAATAACCAAACTAAAATAAGTAAAGAAAGTAATTCAACCTTGTGAAAGTAACCTAGTTACTTTCCTACTCCAGTAACTAATGAAACTTAACTAGTTGAGCTTGAATTCTCAACACTAACGGGGTGCCTTTGGCTATTATTAACATTCTTTGACCCATTATCTAGGTATTGATTTTGGATTTTTCAAAATTTTCATATTAATGTGGTATTGGTATTGGATTTTTTTTTTAAATCATATCAACTTGGAATTGGTATTAGGGTCCATGGACAATATCGAGCAAGTATATACTTGATATTAATATTGGTATAACCCTAATATGAAAATAGTATTATTTCATGTCCCTACCATGTTATAATAAGCATCAGTATGAATATTCATAAGTATTGGTATGAAATTAATATTACTTCATGTTACTTCCAAACAAGTATGAGGTTAGTATTGTTTTAAGTATATTAATTCAATTGAATCTTTGAATGCACAACCAATATCATTTATGTACCAAGGTTTTAATGTTACAACCTTAACTTTGGGCTTGCAACCAAGGTTGGGGCATGGCAAAGGAAATGAATTCACATGGAGGTCAAGTTGTCCTAGAATTCAAATGCACCTTCACAAATGTGGGAGAATGTAAGAAAGTAGGTCCCAACATTGCCAAATGAATCTCCACTTTGGGAGTTGGGAGTCCTAGGGTGTTCCAAATTTTTGAAACAATGTTTGAAAGGTCAAACATTGTTACAAATTGAGCTTTTTTAGACCATTGAAAAGTTCTTAAATAGTTGATAATTAAAGTGGGTCATGCTGCCAAATCAAATAACTAAAACAAAATATATACCCATTTGAAGGGTCAAGAGTTAAAGTGTTAAGAAATAGATATTAGTTGACCTCAAGAAGTAGTTGAACAACAATTAACGTAAAGGACAACCAAACACAATAGCTTCAAGATAATAAGGTACCATAAAGGTCTAGAGGGTAGCTACTTCCCAGTCCCTTTTATCTTGCTTGCTTGCTTTTTATATTTCCTTCTTCTCACACTATCATATTGGCTTAAAGTTAAGACGATAGGTTTGTCCTTAAATGACAAACCCTACCCTCTTCCTTTTTTCTTTGCATAATGTTTTTACTATTATTTGAATAATTTCAATAAAATTAATAAATGATAATAGTTTTTATTGGAAGTTAGAAGAAGTTGAACTTATTTCCTCCCAATGCCTTCCTGAAAATGGTAATGTTTGAGACTGCATTTTCACCCTTTTACAAGATATTGCTGATATAAATGGATAACAAAAGTAGTTATAATTGATTACATAATAATATAAAAAATAGTTTTGAAAAACAATGTAACTTTTGATCTTTTACCATTTTTGAAATTGTTATCATGGAATTATCATTTTTGATGTGTGTGTGAAAAAAAGATGTGTACATCAATTATGGTCATTATAGAAAACAATAGGCAAGGTGTAAAGGATGTTTTATTAATCAAACCCATGTCAAAATGGTGATGGTAATCCAAATGGTAAAAATAGTTCTAGAATATAAAATTAGATGAAATATTCAAGATCATCTTGATTAGGTTACATATAAATAGTTGAAATAAAAATATATTTTAACTATTAAAGAAATCATCCTTATAATGAAAATGTTGCCCTAGTTATTTTGGCTTGTGTTGTTTGGGATAATGGAATATGCAATAACCTAGTGGTGATAAATTGTTCAAAAAACTTATAATTCTTATCACTTACATTTGGCAACCATATTGGGGATGATTTTCTTCCTTTGATCAATTTCATGGGAAAGGATGAAGCATTATTACAAATCATGGTTTTTTAAGAGGTTTTTTGTTATTTTTAATTATGGACATGTACATTTTAACTAAAGGCTATGGGCTTGAATGACACATGTATTTTTTGACTAATCAACTTGACTATAATGGTTTATTTGATTAGATAAATATAGTCAAGTTGTACAATTTTAATCAAAATGGGCAATGATTTTTAATCAAGTTGAACATTTAATCAATATGGCCATTGATCTTTAGTGAAATGTGACATGGTCTACTAGCCTTATGTATCTACCTCTTACCTATTCACCCACTTATTTACCTACCTATTACCCACCCACCCACCTACTTACTACTTACCTACCTATGTAACTACTTATATTTCCTCACTTACCTACTTACTTACCCATCTACCTACCTAAATCTAGCCATGAAGTGTAACCATTAGGTGTAACCACTAAGTTTAACCATTATGTTTAGCCAATAGGTTTACCCAAAATTTAACCAAATTTTAATCATTAGGTTTAACTTAAATTTAGCCACTATGTTTAACCACTAGATTTGGCTTTAGGTTTAGCCTAAGTTCAATCATTAGATTTGGTCATTAAGTGTAACTTAAGTTTCGCCATTAGGTATAACCTAGGTTTCGCCACTATATTTAACCATTAAATTTACCCATTAGGTTTAACTTAGGTTTAATCATTATGTTTCACCAGTATGTTTAGCCAGATGTTAATCATTATGTTTAACCACTAGATTTAGTTGTTGGGTTTAACCTATGTTTAACCATTAGGTTTAGCTTAATTTTGGCCATATTGTTTTAGCCATTAGATTTAAATATTAGGTTTAATAATTATCTTCAACGAATGTTTAAATATCATTATATTTAACCACTAGGTTTAACCAAAGTTTAATAATGAAGATTTGCCATTAGATTTATCAACTAAGTTTAATGATTATGTTTAGCCATTAAATTTAGCCACTAAATTTAACCAATATGTTCAACCATTAGATTTAATCATTAAATTTAACTAATATTTGGCCATTATGTTTAACCACTACATTGAATCACTAAGTTTAGCCACTAAATTTTGTCACTAGGTTTAACCATTATATTTAGCCTAATTTTAACCATTAATTGTCATTTAGGTTTAGCCATTATGTTAAGTGATGTGAAATAAACATGTGGAATTAAAAACTTGGCAAAAATTGAACACCTTTTGCGGTGTAGTTCTTGGTAAGGATTTGGGTTGTCATTGTGAAGGTTTAGGGTTTAATTCCTTTACTTGTAACTTATATGCATACTTAAAGGGTTAAGGTAGGTAAGTTAAATTAAGGTAGCTTGGCGAGGTTAGGTTAAGTTCTATAAGTTAGGCTAACAACTACTTATCTAAATGTTTTTCTTTGACCTACTTAGACCTATTTACTATCTACCTACCTATTTCCCTATTTATTTTAAAAAATAATATTCCAAAAAATGATTTTAATATAGGTATAAATTTGGCCCAATCAAATGGTCCATTGTCTATTAGTCAAATAGTCAATCATTATGTTAATCATGTTGTTAGTCAAAATGATAGGTTCCAAATTAACTACCTAATCACATTAGTAGGTCCGAATCAACGTGTCCAAATTGATAAGGTGGTTTTTTTTTACACATGTCATTTGGGTATTTTTATTTAAAAACCCAATTAAAAAAACCATGAATTATAGTAGTGAAGTAAATGTGTCAAATTTTGGGTTTTTGTTGTGTAATTAATTTTAATAAATGGGAAAAGCAAACAAAATGATAATGTTATATATATTGGGGCTATTCATGCTCAAAAACCATGAATTAATCTTGTAAATTATTTCCATAATTATTCTTTCATTAAAAACATTCAATTGCAAAATGGTTTAGCCAAAGGAATATTAAAATGTCCAAGTTGAAACAATTGTTGCAAGCATGTATTTTTTTTGTTGGGATCAATTTACCATCTCACTTTATGAAACTACTAAGAAAACATTGTGGGTATCGTTGGACATTTAAAGGTTATTTATTGACACCAAGAAATGAACTTAAATATGATGATTGGAATTGTTTTACATTGATTGATTTAAGGCAATTATCATAAACATTCAACAGAGTATTTTAAGAAACTTCATGGTAATACAATGGTATGGACTTTGAAAATCCATATTTTGATCATCGATGTACTACAACTAACAAATGTTAGGAAATTGCTTATAATATTTGTGTGTTTGTTGACTCTCACTAGAATTGATATAATATTGCAACTTATCATTTCATCCACATGACTAATTGAATTGAGTGTGAGAAAATTGATATGAATGTACTTCTCAAATGGTAGATGCCAAATGATCCTTTTCAAGTAGAATGTAATTATAATGAAAAGATATATTTTTCTTGTAATTCTGGGATGAAATATACTAACCAATCAAAACATTTTGAAAAGAATTTTGCATCAATCAAATTATGATGGACGAATTGAAATACATCCATATTCTATTCAAAGATAGGTGGAATTATATTAGTATGATTTAAGATTTTTTTGGTTAAACCTATAATTAATTTATAAACACCAATCAAAGGGAATTGGAAAGAAGGGTTTTGAATGGGAGTGTATAGGTAAGAAGAAATCAGTTCAATAATAAAACCAATATTAAATTCACAAGGAGCATATCAACTATTAACTTTGCAAATTTGTTCATGTATGATGAATAATATGTGGCATAGATAATCCATCACCACAACGTTTAATGGTAATTTGAGTGTAAAAAACTTAAAAGAAATTATAATAGTACAACAAGTTGATGAATTGTTAAAACAAGATTGTTGATGTGGTTGGACATTGGTTGATTTTATACAAATTCCAAGAAATAAGCTGAAAAAAAAAGTTGAATTGCTTTGTAGATTAATTCATGAGCTACTAGAACTTAAGCAAGATTAAATTCTTGTCAAATTGCATGGTGAACCCAAGGTATTCATCTTATAAATGGGCATTGTAACAATTTATATTCAAGAACTAACAAAGCATAGAAGAGGGTTACTAGTTCTTACATATGCCTATTGACACTTATTAAGATTATCAATATCTATCTATGAAGGAAGGTAGTTTGTTTTGTTTTGTTTTGTAGTTATGAGAGATCCACCAAATTGGGATGTTTCATGTTGTGTTCTTGGTGTCTTTGGAAAGATCTCAATGAGGAGGGGTGCATGGGCTTGGTTCCATGACGTTTGGACTTGCAATGCAAAAGTTCTTGAATATTGAATGATTTCTTCATTGAAAATTAAATTAAATTGTAGCTGAAAATTTTGGAGGAATTGGAATGTGCCTTTGGTTTTTTGGAAAAATCTTAATGAGAAAGATTTAATGGAATTTATTTGTTAAGACTTGGATTTAGAATGTGAAAGATATTGATTTTTAAGCGATTTTTGCTGCTGAAAATTCAAATAAATTCCCAAAAAGCAAGTTTTGGAAGGAAAAATCAGTTGAGGACGTCGTAACACTTGGGTCAACAACTCAAGCCACACTAATTATCATTATGCCAAATCCTTGTGTTACTTAGGATGGATAATGACTTCCTAGATTAAGCATTAATATATTTCTATTGAAGTGGATGCCTTATGATTTGGTATGTTATTGGGATGAACATGTAAACTTTAGTATGAATATAATACTCATATATTTTAAATATATTATCCACCTATTGAATACTTATAAAATGAACTACAACAATTAACCTTAAACACATAAAAAAAGAATGGAAGAGAAAACAAAGGTGCAAGTAAATGAAGTTGATTTGGGATTTTTGTTTATTTGATTTACTTTATATTGTATATCCTTGTGAATTTATTCATCAATTAAGAGTGTAAAAATTGGAAAAGTATAGTGAAAATATCAACAAAATGTTTGTGTTAAGGGCTGAACATGTGATAATTCATTCAAATATCTTTAGATAATATGAACAAGTAGTAAATAAATTTATAATTTTGTTCATTGATTATCATGATGATGTGTACCTAGGGTGATATGAACGTTGGTAGAATATACGGTAAGAAGAAAAAATGAGTAGTTGAAAGAAACCATAATTCTTAAAAAAGCTAAAAAAAGACTAAGGCAAAACAATTAATATGGATGAATTTCTATTGAATATTTACATACACTAAGAAATTCCTTACATAAGGATAATTAGAATCAATTTGTTACAAAATCCAAAGAATTACCAATGAGTATACAAGAATTAATTTTGAAAATAATATATAGGGGCACCCAAGTATGGTGTATACAACATAGAACTCTAATGATTGATACAATCAAACTTACTAGGTATAGGCAATGGCTACTAATAATTGTGTGTGTATTCATTCCATTGTTGATTAAAAAGGTGTTTGCCATAGTGTCACCATATGTTAATTCTTACCAATAAACAAGAGTTTTATAAACAAGATATTAATGCTTTGATCGAAAAATGGATTCCATGTGACTTGTTGTGGGCACCCATGATAGCCACTAATAATGGTAGTGTAATGAACATAAAAGATAATAACAAATATCATCCTTTTATTTGTTTATCACAAGAAAGGTTGTTGTTATTAGCCCTACCAAATCCATATTCAATTAAAATTTAAAAAATGGCAATTGAATATGAAGATTAATAGGGATATTTAAGAAAGTCCTATCAAAAGCCTATGTCAGATACAAATAAAGCTTGAAAGGGAGCTAATATTCATAAAGATCTGAAAAATCAAATGGAAAATGATATTAGACATAAAATTATTTGTCAAGAATCCAAAATACTATCATAATTGGACAGGATTGGGCTTAGTGAATAAGGAATTTAAATATGGTCATCTTGAACCACTACTAGAAAAAACAACAATATTGATAGCATAAGTGATAGTCAAAGAAACAAAACAACTAGAATCTTTGAATGAAGAAAAGGAAATATCAATAGTTTCTATACAATTCAATGAACGAAATAAAATATGACCATCTTTGAGTGGCTAATAACCAATAATATTATTGGAAGAAGAAGATGATCCAAGGTGGGAACCTTCTTAGAGTGTACATTTTGACCAAAGACCAACATTAGGCAAATTTGAGAAATCAACTACAATCGTTCCAACACAAACCTAAGTATTTGACACAAAAGTGGTAAATTGGATTAGGTGTGTAAATACCAATGCATTTAATCAAGTTCATTCCACTTAGAATCTTGTGAATGAAAAAATGGGAAAACCTAATCTTTGACCAATTATTAATTTGCCACCACAATTTACTACTATAATTCAATCACAACCAAATATTATTCCACCTACAACTTTAATAGTACCTCTAGTAATGATGTCACCAACTATAAATGTTTTGAGAATTCAATGTGATGGTCCAACTTCACATGGTCCAAATTCAACGTGAAAGTGATGATCCAACTTCACACTTTGTTAGTTGACAAAAGTTTGTGTAACTAATGGAGAGAATATTGATGTTCATAAATATGGCATTTTCTTAACTCATTGAATAGAAGGGTAGCAAAATGGTTTGCAAGGTATGAGAAGGAAAGTCCAATTACAACATGGATAGAGGTCCAACAAACATTTATAACCAAATTCAATGTTGTGTGAAGTGAAGGATAGTTAATTGTTTCTTTGAAAGATATAAAACAAATGAATTACAAGTACCTACATGGAAGATTATCATGATAGATTCCTACACTTATGTGTTGTGATGCCATATTGATTAGATGATGTTTACTTAAATTAAACATTTCATGGCAAATTACGCACTAAATTAAAACTGATAATTTCAGGATTGTTAAGAAAAATTATAATTGGAGTTGCTAATTCAGCAAAATTGATCAAAAAATAATTACATCTCACAAGAAAGGTTTCAACCAAGAATAATGATGAATTAAACAATGAATATTTCAAAGAAGAATAAAATGAAAATAAATATAATTTTTTGAATAAAGGCAAAAGGTGCATTTTGACACACATCGAAAATATCTATATGGCCAAATTTGTTATAATGAAAGTAATTATTATACCAAATAATGAAAAGTGTTGCAAAAAAATTACATTTTATGCAAGAGTGGTGAACACAATACTAAACAATGCCCGTAGAGGATGTCGAGAAGATGATGTCCTTGCAAGGAAATTCCAGTAAATGTAGCATAAATAGAAACACCTACAATTTTAGAAAATAAACAAAAGGCTTATTAAAGGCCAAATAACCAGAACATGTTTGATAATAAAGATCATTTGCTCAATAAAATAAACAAGGATGGTAGAATAATTATAATTACCAACAAGTTCAAGGAGGTTGGTACAATCAAAATATTTATAATTGTGATGGTTATAATCATGATAATTATTAGTGAAATAATTATAATCAAGATAGGTACAACTAGGACAATTACTTAAGGAGGTCACTATTTGTATATATTTAAAAACACTTGAGATTAAAAGGTAATTTTTAGATTACTATGAAATAATGGCATAGTTTAAATATATATTTAAATATACTAGATATATTTTTGAATATATTAAATATATTCTAAATGTATTTTCATAATGTTTACATGAAACCTATTTGCATTTTTTTTCATTTTTTTTTTTCCAATAAAGTGCATCTTATTTTTTGCATATCATTTGGAATAAAATGGAAGTGACCTCTTTAGGGACAATTACAATTGCAACAAAGAATTTTGGCAAGGTAATGACGCAAGTAAATGATTAAGATTGAAACATAGTCACAAAAAATTCTAGTCATAAAACCATTTTTTGTAATAGTGGACATGAAATTTTTTCCTATAGAAAAAAGGGAAATGTTTGTAAATATTTGTTTAGCATGGAAGCAAATCTTGAAGAATGAAGCCAAGAATTCAAAGCCCATGGCAGGAATGAACATGGTTATGATTGAATGGAATTAACCTATCATTGAGGTTTATGTAACTACAAGGAGTCAAAACGTTGTTTGTTTAAATTAGGGGATTGGAAAATGTTAACCCCACAATAGGATGATCGATGAAATGGGAGAAGGAAAACCAATCCATCAAAATATAATGGATGCATTGTAAAATATACAAGTTAATGATGAGTTACCAATGAAAGTATGTAAGTCAATGAAATTGAAGAAGAGTGATTGGAAACAAGAAGAAATCCCAACCAAACAGGACTAACAATATTAATCCAACCAAATGTGATTAGCCAACCAATAAGGCTAATCAAAAAAGAAACTACCAAGGCAAATAGAACAATGATAAGGAATACATAAGCAAGTTTGAACTTCGAAAATATGGGGAAACAAATTATATATGGACATGAAATTGGAAGTTAAACTAAGACATTTGATAGATATATGTCCTTAATTAAGATGACTTATGTTCAAGGTTTATCAAAACAAAGAAAATGATTTTGTCACCGATGCTTATAGAGTATGTACTATTAGAAGTGAAAGTTTTGATGAAATTATGCCAATTGTTCAAGTGCATGTGGGAAAACATGAACTCCAAGATGCATTATTTGATAGATGATTTAATGTGAATATCATATCGGATGTGCTAACAAGAAAGTTAGGATCAAGGAAACTTCAATTAACTCCTTTTAATGTACAAATGGCTAACCAAAGGAAGTATCCGATTGGGTTAATCCACAACTTGAAAATTGAACTAGGAAAATGTACTTATAGAATAATTGTGACAATATTACAAATGGAAGACTTGTTTAATGAGCTTATTCCATGCTATTGGGAAGACCTTTGCTAAAACAAGCCACAACTTATCATGATTGTGAATAACAATGCTCTAACCATTACTACAAAATATAAGACTAGTACACAAGTATGTTGAAAAAAACTTCTATTTCCCCTTCCAAGAGACCATGCAATTTGGATGATAATGATTGGGAAGATGGCCTCATTGATAATGATGAAGAACACCTTTACAAAGTTGTTATAGAGTTGTGGCAAGTTGGTGAATTAAGTCCCAATGAGTTGAATTTTTTACCATACGTCTTATATGGAAAGATGCAACCATATGAAATGCTTAACTATCTAATATGGTCTTATCATCATGAATAGGGAGAAATTTTGATGATATTAGATGAAGCTACAAATGTCACCACAAAAATAAGTAAATTATAGCATGGACTTTAACAATTCATGAACAATTGACCAAAGTTAATTTAAGGAGTAAAAAAGACCCTAAGATAGTACTGGTTAACACATCATTATCCATTATTTATATGGAGGAAATCAAAGGTTTGTTAACATAATTTAAAGAGGTATTTGCTTAGATGTTAAAGGTTTAAAAAAAATGTTAAGGATTTTTTGTACATAAACTTTGTTACCAATTTGGACTATGAAATCTTAATATCAAAAATTTGTTCCCAAATTTACTATTAGATTTGTATTTTTGAAAGCCTTATTAGAAGTTGGATGCTAACAATAATGTTTATTTTAATATTAAAAAATCAATGATAAGTTATAAACCATGAATTAAGATTTCTTTAGTATAAATAATATTTACTTCTACCAATTTATGAAATATTTTATGAAGGATGTAAGCACATTATAGATCACCCACTTTTGTTTAAAGAAGGTGATGTATAACAAGTATTATATTAACAATAAACAAAAATCTTGATGACATTATTTGACAATTCTAATCACAAAAAAAAAGTTTTAGAATGTGCTTGACAACATTTTGAAACCCAACTTGATCATTTTGATCGATTATATGAAAAGATTGGATGAAATCAACGTACACAACATATATAACACATTTTCTTGACGATTTTTTTTCAATTTTCATGTGTGTGATTCATGAAACATGGCTAAACAAAAGAAGATTGAAAAAACAATGTAATATCCATTTATAAAATTTCTTGCTTTTTCATAAGGTAGTGGTTTTTTTTGTAAAAAGAAGATTGTTATGTCTTTATAATTCAACAAGTGAAAAATACACATTTTAAAAAGAATTTTCAACCAAAAATTTTAAACTCTTAAATGCTTTTAGATTCAATTGATGTATATCAATATCATTCAGCACAAAAAAAATCACCCAAAAATTCCACCCACACCTCTAGTTTTGAAGTATATATGTATTTTTTCATACTTTGTGACATGTATTATTTTGTTGAAATATGTTCCATATGTTCAACTTCCTTGATGTTTTAAATAATTGATTATTTTAAGTATAAAACTAATCAAATATATATATATATTAAAAATCGAAGATGTGGCGCCCATACATTACCAAAAGAATTAATTACAAAAGAATTAATTTGTGACTATAATTTTGGGTCACCTATAATGTGTTTTCATTCAAAAGGTTTTTTTTCTAACAAGATCACTAATTTAGATTTAGATTTGCATTGTTATCTTTGATGTACTTAGAGGTGGGGTTTGGGTAAATCAACAAAACTTGTTTATTTTACTTTGATGTTGAGTATTCAAATTCTTGAATTAAATTGAAGTGACTATTTCCACTACATATGTTTTTTACGTTTCAAAATTATATTTGTTTCAAAGAACTAAGAAAGTGAATCTTCAAAGGTTATTATTTTTCAAATTAAATGTTGTTAATTTAAGATCACATAATAAATTAGTAGTCTATTTACACTACCACTTTTAGAATTTCATTATTGTGACTATTTGTCACTGTAGAATTGCAAATTTGTATTTTCATTTTTTGTTCTTATAATTTTTTATTTCCAAAAACTTGGACTATTTATCAAGTAGCTTTAACATTTAGCAATCACACCATGGATACAAAACCAATTTTTTTGGTTCAATAACTTTTAGTTTGAAAGTTTTGGTTGGAACTATTTGTCTCCATTGGAAAAGTGATTTTCTCTTTGCAAAGTGATTTTGTCTATGGTTTTTTTTATTCATTAAGATTCATACTAAAACATCCCAAAAACCTAAAATAAAAAATGTCTTTATTTGTTTTGCAACAATATGTTAATTCAATGCCAACAAGGAACATGAAAAAAACCTAGAGGAAGTTTTGCAAGAAAGTGCACAAGGTGGACCTTTGAGGAGCCAAGAAGTGGAACTACTAAAAATCAAGTTGGCACATGTGGTTATGTTCCATAGAGGCAAAATAGAAAAATTAGAGGTGATTATTGAAAACTAGCATTGAAAATTGAAGGATATTCAATACCAAAACAAGTTGGAAAGACCTTACCAGAAAGGATTTCTATGGGGTCAAAATCAAAGACTTCTTAGGAAACAATTTGGGACCTAACCCAAAAATATTATTTTTTTGATACCATAGATTGTTTTGTCTAGGAGAATGAAATTTTGTAACTTCAAAAACATTTTGAAGAACTATAATAGTTTTGAGATAATGAAAGTTTAAATGGTTGGCCAATGGCCTTTCTTCAAGGATGAGCTTCATGGATAAGGATTACCACACAAAAATTCTAGTAACTCCCATTTTTAATGTAGGAATTTCTCCTTATACTCCCCAATATGTTATTTCTATCATGGAACTAAACATGTCATAGGAAATTGTCCAAATAAATATAACCAAATCCTAGCTTCCAACCCCATGGTTAGCCTTGTTTCAAGGTTCCACCATAGTTCCTTCTTGACTTCCATTTCAAATCATTGTACTTTTAGCTTCAATAATTAACGTGTTGATTATAGTACTATAATTTCTTGGAATGAGTTTATTTCTACCTAATATTGTTATAATACCACCTATGATTACCAAAATATCAAGGGATAGAAATCTAGTAGTTTTTAATATCAAAAATGTATTCCCAAACCAAATAACATTTTTTTTTCATATGGCCATAATTTTGCAACTTTAAAAGGAGCCCTTGCTAGTTTATGATGAATACCCTTATTTTGGTGGACATTTTAGTCTTGTATACCTAATACCACATTCACAATGGATAGCATCAACAATTTCAATGATAAGAGTCATAGTGATTAGAGGTGGACCTGGTGATGGAGGACCACTACATAAAGATGAATTTGCTTTGAATGATAGGAGGAATTCAATAGTGGGACCCCCATGAGGAGAAATTTCAAACCCAACCAAAAACTTATTTATTGAAAATTAGACATCACATGGTAAACTACCTCAAGATAATGTACCATTTAACAGTAACATTAAACCTCATGGGGAGGACCTATAAGAGGAGGTAGTGTACCTATAAGAGGGCCTTGGATGGGATCTTCTTAGAATGCATGACGCACTCTCAACTCTTTGAAGGATTCATATGTGAGTCCAAGTAGAAGATAGCGGAAGAAGGAGGAGTTGAGGCACGCTTTTTAGCTCACAACACTTTGAGGGGTAGAGGGGTGTGTTGGAGCTCTGGGATGGGACTAAGAAGAGTTGACAAGTTTCATTCACTCACACAGGCGTTCACACAACCCACACAAAGTGGTTAGTGCATAGTTGGAGCATTTTTGGTGCTAAGGCTAGTCACGAGCAACACAGACACATTAAATTCACCACGACCTAGACTTGGGGGAAGCCACCACCTTCCCCCTTATAGTATACTCTGTGGCTGGCCATAGAGCCTACATCCAAATGGCTTTTCTCTCCCGGGACTCCCGAGTGGGAGTCTCGAAATTGCGCCAATTGGGATTTTCACGACTTTGGAGCCTCATAACTTTGCAAGTAGACCTTGGATCGAGATGCATCTAAAGCAAAGTTGTAGCTCTCATCAAGAGCTTTCCAACGGTATGTTGCACGCCCTCTGCAGCCAAGTAAATCAAGTCAATTCCCGACTTTTTTTGGTCAAGAGTCAAACTGGCAATTTGATTCCTGACCCTTCTTTTGGCCATAACTTATGTTTCAAATGTCCAAATGAGAAATGAGAGCCCATTTTAGACATCTAGGTTCCAAGAGATTTTCATTGTTATAAAGAACGCCCCAAGCCATTGAATTTTGGCCCCTGAAATCGCTCTCTTAAGTTTCGGGAGTCCACCAAGACTCCATTTCCCAAAGTGGGAGTTGCCTTGGGAATGTGAGGGTTCACTCCCTCACACTTTCTTACACTCCCTTACACTTCGGGAGTATGTGATGTGATTCCCGGGCTTCTTCTTGGCCTGTAACCCTTGCGGCCTCTTTGCTTTGACTCCCAGGTTTCCTCTTGGCCCGCAACCTTACAACCCCTTTGCTTTGGTCGCAAGCCCAAAGCTAGGGTTGCGACAATGCACGGTATTCACCATGGTATTTGGTACATGTTACCCCTATTCATAATGCCTTTTTTAATCAAATTTTTTTACCTTGCCCCATTTCTAATCCAAGGACTGACCTTGATGTTCATGTTAGAATATTCAAGAAAGGCATTTAGGCCAATGGGGAAAAGAAGGATTCTAATATAATTAATGAATTTTCTAGGTTCATTTTGAAGGATGTAATCTCACAATGGGGAAAAACTTTATGTAGCTTCATTTCAATTACACTTTTGAGAAATTAAGAATAACTTTTTGTAAAAGATACATGGTTGTCCAAACTTATGAACATGTCTATATGGTATATAAGATGATCAAACAAGCTATAGATGAGAAAGTAAAGGTGTATTATGGATGTATATTTAAGCTTGCTAATTGCCTTCGACATAAGGTAGATGATAGCTTGTTTACTATTTTTTTCAAATTCAACTTGTTACTTTATATGATAATTGCCATAGTAGGGATGAAAACGTGCACACCATGTTTTAACATGAGGAAACTATTATTACATGTGAGGAAAACATGGGTGATGTTAATGATTATAAAAATTTGTTAGAACCTCCTAGGTAATTGGAAAAAACATTTGAGTCAAAGAAGGCATACACCATTTGTAATCATTGTCACAAACTAGGTCATACCAAGGAGAGATGTCATTGGAATTTGGAAACCCCAACAAGTTGAAGGTGAAAAAATGGTTCCAATGAATGCAATTTTTGCATGGCAAACTAAAGGAACTAGAAATCAATCTAATAAGTTGGGCAACTAGAACCAAGCCAATAAAGGTGGCACTGTAGTTTAAGAATTTTCATCCATGGGTCAATTGAACATAAGATTTATAATTATCTGCACTACCATGTTACACAAGAAATGTTTATGGACAAAGCCACTACAATAGAGCCTAAAAAGAAGGATGTTGTTGTCAACATGGTTCTTCACAAACCATTCCCTAGGCAACACATTTGCCTCAAGGAAAGGCCATTCCCCAAGGGCAACACAAACATGTATTGGTGTAGATTTAAACATTTGACCTATGGAAAGGCCATTTCCCACATCAACATCCAACCATTTTTCATTGTAGTTCAACACATTTGCCCCCAAGGAAACAACCATCCATTTGGGAACACAACTATTGCTGGAAGGAAAAGGCCATTCCTCAAAGCAACACAACTAGTTCTTGATAATTCAAAACATTTGCCCTTGGGGTAAAGATCATTCTTCAAGGAACAAAATCATTTCCTAGAAATGATTCCCTTTATTCTTTCTTGGATAAAAGCCATCCAAGAGAAAGATGTAAGATGTTAAAAGAGTTTGAATACATGACTTCTCAATTAAAGTAAAAGTGATCAACCAATGTGCCACACCTTGATTTATTTATAAAAATTAGAGTCCCAACCATACTTAACACATTCATTGTAATTGGGGGACAATACATTTGTTTGAAAATCAGTTGGCACTAGATTCTGTTTGATTTGTTGTTACTAATTAATGTTTGCCATGTTTGATTTATATAAGCATTCAAGGGTAAAAAAAAATAGTCAATTTCAAGCATAATGAGAAAAATTAATCATTAAATCAATTATTGAATGTAAAATTTTTCTTATTAGGCATTTTGTCATGTGAAAGAATTGAATTATCTGCCACACCAAAGTGCTTAGTGCTTGTCCTAATAAACATATTAAATCACATTTCACCTATTTAATGCTTGTCTTAACAAATTGATTAAGTCACTATTAAGAGAAACCCAATCCTTTGGACCTAAAACTATATGCCATTTGTGTGATTTCACATGCTAGAACTCAACCCTCCTCCCTTCAAGCTCACCCCACCAAGGTTTTGTTTTTTCAATTTTTGTGATATCAAAATTTTGGCAAAGTTACTTGAATTTATAGTAGAAAAGAACACATTTTCCCAATATTTCTGGTTGAAAATTTGACAAATTTTGACTCCCAAAAAGTATTGTTGAAATTTGAAAACTAGCAACCTTTTTTCAATTCACGAAATTTCACCCAATTTTTTTTCAAATTGAAAATGAGAGTACATTTTATCATTTTAATTACCAAAAGTGGAGTTTTTTTATAAAAATATCAGATTTTTACATCGTAATATCTTTTTAGACTTGGCAATAATTAATTATTTCTGAAAATTTCTATTTTTTTAAATTCAAAAAATTAAAGAAATTACAAAAATTGGAGGAAACCTGAAAGCTTCATGCTTCAAGCCAATCCACCATCAAAAAGCAAGTATCCAACAGTAGACAACATTTCTTAATCCTATAATTTGGTGGAACATTAGGTCTCCTGAATTTTGCAAAAAAAAGCAATAGAAATTATTGTAAAAGGTTAAAGATTCAGAGTTTAGAAAATGTGCCAAAGAAGAAGCTTTCTATATTTATTGCTGAAATTTCATAAGTTATTATTGTTTATTGTCAAAGTGGATTTTGAAAAATAAAATAATTATTCAGTCCACACCCAGGTGCTGAACCTGAAAAGGTACTATTACAGTATTGGGTTTGTAGTACGTAGCCCAAAATGTAGACGGATAATTATATATAAATGCACTTCATATTTGGTTTATAACCAGATTTGCCTAAATGTTCCTAGGGATGGATGGATAAATCATCATCAGGTTTTTTACATCTTTTTATTATTATCAGATCCTACATTTGATCTTAGCCAAAAGGCTTTTATTATTATCAGAGATATCCGTAAAGTAAGGATAACACAGAACTAGAACCCTGAGTTTGGTCATAAACGGGGTGAATTAGCATTCAACGGCGGATAAAACTCAGAAAACCATCAATTTTGTTGGTAAATTGAGCTTCATCCTGCCTTTCCTTTTCCTTGGCGCCTCCACTGGTGCTACATATAATTTGACTGCTCGTGCTCGTACCTGTACAGCTACTATAATTAGTCTCAAACCTTGTGCATTAAATACTGAGTTTCAGGATTTTATACCCAGATTTATTAAAATGTCCCTACTTTGCAGATACCGCTGAAAGAGGGGTTTTGGGGCGAAAGGAGGCCCAAAGATAGGATGAAGACAAGGGTGACTTTACAGATATCTCTAGTGTGATTGTGGATAGATGATTGCCACTTTGGCTGCTTTAAAAAATTCTCAAAACTAACACTGAGTTGAGTTGTCTCAACCTAGCCTAGGCTACTCCTGAGTTAGCGTGCTTGATGCCCAACTTTTGGAAAGGACTTTTTGATGGTGGAACCATTAAACAAAGCACCCAGCGAAGGGGAAAGAGAGGGAACAAAGAGAGAGGAGGATACAACCCCTAGGGAGAAGAGCAAAACCCAAAGTGGGTCACTAGGGGGGCAAAGGAACAAATCATGTTCCAGAGTCCCCACCATCTCAAGAAGCACATAAGAAAGATAAGTTTTGACAAAATTTTGGGCCGTCGTTTTGATTTTGACAAATTTTGGGCCGTCGTTTTGATTTTGACAAATTTTGGGCCGTCGTTTTGATTTTGACAAATTTTGGGCCAGGCTCTTTTTGTTTGCTTGCTTGCTTTTTTTTTCTTCACGTGCTCTGTGAGCCGAATTGTGTACAAGAGAAAGCCAACTGCTGATCCACCACCTTCGTCAGTCAGTGGCCTGCACCCTACCAGCCTGCCAAACTTCGCTTTTGTCAATTTTGCCATGTAGCGCAAGTGCCAACCATCAATAGCAAGGTTTAGCCAAATTTACCTACAAGTTAAACATGAAAATAATTTTTTGGCTACGTCCTTGAACCATGTTGTAGGCAATCTGGCAATGTTTTCGTAGATTTCAGTCACGTTCTAGCTATTGAAAATCTCAAAAAAGACGCTTGATTTCAGTCAGTGATTGTTTTGTGGTGAATTTTCACCTGTTTGTAAAAAACCATTCTGTCAAAAATTCCCTGTTTCTTGGGGGGAGGGGGGGAGGAAAATACACTGAAAAACTTTTTTTTTCTTTATTAAATTGCCAAAAATCACCACAATTGCTTGCAATATGAAAGGGTGCTTAAGATTTTTTTTGTTTCATATTTTGACTATCGCCATATTTGGCTAAATATATTTATCGATGCTTGCCACCTAAGCAACATCACAAAATTGAAAAAGAAAAAAAAAAGAAAAAACACTGGTTTTAACTTCTCTTTTTGGCTATTGTAGCCAGCCAAAAAAAAAAAGGCTACTGCCTACCTGCTCCTTATTGGCAGGAGCACAAAAGGAATGACATACCTACATGCACGGGGAGAAGGGGGAGGCGTGGGGCAATTGTGGGGACCACCCTTGAACATTGCTATAAAAGAGGATCGGGCTGAAGAGATTTCATAGTTCTATGCATGACACAAGATTTAAGTGGAGACGGTTAGGAAGTGTTTTTTTTGCAAGTTGTAGTTGTTACAGGATTTCAGCCAAAGAGATTTATAGTGATATACATGACACAAGATTTAAGTGGAGACCTTTGAGAAATTATTTGCATTACTTGTTTAGGAAGTTGGTTTTTGCAAGTTTTAGTTGTCACAGGATTTAAGACAGTAACTTGGTTTTTGCTATGTTCATTCACAACAAAAGAACACACGCATCATCCTGTCTCAGGTCACCGGCACTTCCCTATACGAGTAGTAGTACTACTACAGTCAACCCATTCATATTTATTCATGGTCGTCAGCAGTCAGTATGAATACCCTTAGATATGTCCAAATGTTTTGTTGCAGGAACTTTGTTGTGTCCAGAGCTGTGATCCAGCTGAATCTGGACATGATCAGATCCCAACAATAAGAAATTTTTTGTTTGGGTTTTTTTTTCCTCCGGATATTGGTGTTCAAGACTTAATTTTTGAGTACAGTTACAATATTCAGACCAGTTGTACAGAATTGTTATTAAGTCTGAGGAAAATAAAACAATTCAGTGCAGCTTTGCTAGGGCCCAATTATTGTCACATCTGGACTAGAGATGAACTGGGTTTGTTATAGTCTGTAGTTAATATAGCAGAACAGACTTGAGAGTGAGTAGTACAAGTACACACATGCTTTCATGGGCATAGTGAAATGTTTCTGTCTTAATTTGGGGATGATCTAATCATTTGCATTATAGGCATTGGTGGTGGTGGTGGTGGGTGTGTGTGTGTGTGTATGCCTAATGTAGTTTAGACAATTTTTTTGTTGACATAGGTTTTTTATAAGTGGATGTAGGTTTTGTCTTTGCAGCCTCAAGAAAGAAAACTCCAAAGACAAGTAGCAGCAAATTCCTCAAGGTCTACAGCTTGAACCTTAATAAGAAAAGTCATTCTCAATACACAATATGATACCAGCAGCCAGGTACTCCCTCACGAAGTCCATTAAGCTGAGCTTCTAGGATTGGGTTATCTTATGTAGACCTGATGATGTGGAAGTACTAGCTGTGATTGATTGCAAACAAAACTGAACTGCAGTGCACATTTCAAACAAATTATTCTGGGTTCTATGATCAGAACTATATTATCTATCTTTTTGGCAATCAAATTACCTCTTGTGGATCTGATCATTCTAATTTCGGGAGAGGGAGAATTTGCAGCCACAAGTTTCCTCAAGTGTTGAAATCCAACTCAAAGTGCCCCAATCTTTTTGATGGCACAACCAGGTGATGACCGATTTCTGGACTTTTGTAAACAAATGAATCGCTAGTTTTCATAGCTTTGAATCTCCCTTGATTGATTACATGCAGCAGATCATCCATTGATTCATACTGCAGCCTTTAAGATACATGGCCTTTGTGAATTCCTCTTGATCTCGTGCTATATACCCATGCATCAATTTGGACATCATGGATACCATCCTCATCACTGATTTTTCTATTGTGGTGAATGTTTGCAAAGAGGGGAGCTCAAAAATCATTCAGGAGTATTACTATTATGTCATAAATTCCATGTTTTGTAGAACAAAATTTGCCAATTTCTTGTGAAAAAAGAATTGAAAAAAATTTCGCCACATTTTGATGTGCAGTATTTAGTTTTGGGGCAGTTTTTCCTCTCATTTTCTATCACGAGAAATTATTTTCAATTTTTTGCAAAAAGTGTGCAAAAGAAAATCAAGGGTGCAATCTGTGGGAAAAAAGATTAAAATATACAAATAAGGTTTTTAGAATTGGATTATGAGAATATGTCTAAAATAATTTTTATTTCATAAAATATTTTATTATTTCATAGCATACCCAAAAAAATTCTTTTTATCTCATGTGTTTCATAAAACATACAAAGAGTGACATTCGCAGAGATTTTAACAATTTGGACAGCTTTCTATGGAAGTTATGTTTTGCTGATTAATACTAAATTTTTAAAGGGATGATGATAAATAAAATGGGAAAAAGAACACTGATCTTAATCAGCTGGGAGGCATTGAATTCTATGAGTGTGAAAGCATGACCAATATCATCCAATTCCTCTAGTATTGATTTAGTAGTCATCCTGTAAAAACATAATGATTTTTTGGAATTTTTTTTTTCAAATTTGGGGAATTTTTAGGGGAACAATTGACAGAATATTATTTTTTGGAAAAAAATTTGCCACAAAAGAAGCTGCACAGTACAGGTGATTATCAATTCAATAGTAAAATGTTAAACTAGGATTGGAGCTAAGCATCAGATTCCAAGGCTTGCAAGGTGAAAGTTCCCAATGTTCATCAATTCAAAATAAGATGGCATGTGCTTCATTTCCACATCCTTCATTCTCCACATGAGGCACATGCCATATATTTCCTGGTTACTGTATGAACAATGAACCATGGTTTTTACCATTGTTGAGCTCAAAAGTTTTGATGGGGTGATTTGTAAACTGTATGTCGGGTGTGTTGAACAGACTATATTATGACCCACTTAGCTTTTATGGACAACGTGTGCGAATTGCGCGGAGTTACAAGGTCTAGTGTGTTTACAAATGAGACCCATTGATTTTTTTCAAGCAGATGTGGATATTAAAAAAAAATTGCTTATGGTTCATGTGCAGTTTTTGGATGCTTCCTTTTGAGTATAATTTTATGCATCTATTGAAATAAAAAATTGAAGGGACTGGGGTTTATTTTCAGCAAAGGAAAATTGCAATTGAGTTATTTTCAAACCCTGAAGTATGAATCAGAAGCAAGGGGCATGAATAAGAATTTTGCAAGCAGATCAGTTCTCATAAAGTTGTTGCTGTGTGGAGTAGGGTTTGGAGGAGGAAATAGAGTGTGTGGCAATCTCTATTTCAGACAAGCCTGTTTGGTTCACAGAGAAACTTTATCCTGTTGGCAAAGTAAGTTACACGAGTGAATATAATTTTTTGCCTTTCATCATTATTTCTGAATTTACAAAGATTATGAATTTCCATACATAGCATCAGCACACTCAGTTGGAATTATTGTGAATTTCACATTCTTGGCCTGTTTCAGTAGTTCTGAAAATATGGGAACCTGGGGTAAGGTTCCGGTATTGGAGCACAAAGGCCAAGTGAAGGGTGAAAGCTTGGACTTGCTTGAGTATCTTGATCAAGAATTTGGAGGGCCAACCATCATGCCCACAGTGAAGCTACTATACCTACTACCCATGTCTCCTAAAATTGTCTTTCAAGAATGTCTTCTTCTTTTTTCTTGGAAGCTTGCTAGTATGCATGTCCTGATCAAGCTTGATCCATGTCTTGGAATATGAGAAAGATTAATAAAAGGATGCAGGTTCTTCTACTTCATAGGAGTGGTTACTTTTGGTTCTTCATGAAGTAGCAATTTGTATGACTGACTCCCATCTCTGATGAACTTAGAGTGCAAGAAATGGGTGACAAAGAGAATGCATGTCTCAACTTTATCTGTATACAAAATGATCCAGAAAGTCCTAGAGTCTGGGTGACATCCATGCTTGGGTGGGTCACAGGAGGAGGACAAGAAAGAGGCAGCTGCAGAGCTGTTGAAGTATACTGATACGTTCCACATAGCTTGGCGTAGAGGCCTTGGCTCCTATGACGCCACTCCAGCTGCTATTGAGAATGCTGTTGGTAAAATTCTGAGTCCATTCTCCTGCTATACCACACCCAACCCTGGTTTATTTTTCATCATTGTTAGAACTATTGTTCTAGATGTCTGTAGAACTTCAGAAACAAGTGTGTGAGATCATTGATGTGATAATGTTCAAGAAGATTTCAGTGGAGGTTTTCTCTTACTGATTTGAAGATTCTGGGAATGATATACAGGAGCTGGGATCTACTTCCTGACATGTATACTGATGAGTTTCTTCTCATGATCTTCCCATATTGTTGCTTTTTTCCAGCACCAGTGCTTGATTACTTAGAGAATGCACTCAGGAAATATGCCACCCAAGGACCCTTCTTCCTTGGACATTACAGCCTGGTAAGTACTTTGGGTGTATTCAGTTTTTTTTGGGGCACCATCTTTGATATGTCCATGTTTTAGGATTGTGTGCATAAGAAAATAAAACCGGAATCTCTTTGTTCACTGATCTCAAGAAAAGATTGAGATTGTTTGTTCATCATGCTCATGAAGTTAATTTTGTACACAATTCTTTGTTTTGTGTGACAGGTTGACATAGCCTATGCCCCTTACATTGAAAGATTTCAGATTGCTTTTTCTGGATTTTCTGGGGTTAAGTATGATATCACAGCTGGTCGACCAAACCTTGCAAAGTGGATTCAGGTGATTTCCCTTCCTCCCCAATTCTCATAACATGCAATGCAGTGTCTCAAAATTGGGAGTCAACCAGTGTTGGACTGGTATCAACTAGTATTGGGCAGTCAGTCACCTGGTTTGGCCAGCTAGAACGATCGGTTCCAGTTCTGGTTAGTAAAAAAAACAACCAAACTGGAATCAGGTCTGATTTTAACACTGCAGATCAGCCTGCAGACGCCACATTCCACCAGGCCTGCACACCCCAGGCTCACCCAGGGTGTGCTTACCCGGCAGAATCCACCATCTACGGCCCACTCTCTAGGACATACCAGTCTAATCCTAACTACCATACTGAAAATCTGAATGACATTCTCAATCATACCAGCTTCATTATTTAATGTAATGCCTAACTGTAAAGTACTATATTTTAAACTGCCTAATGAGAACTGTCAAAGTAATTATTATTATTATTATTAGCTACCTAATTAAGTATTTAATAAAATAATTAGGTGCTGAACCAGCCTAGGTATGAAGGTCGGTCTCGTGTTGTTGTGGGATTTGTGACAAACTGTACATAAATGAGCGGAAAAAACAACAATTTGTGGATTTTGAGCAGGCTATCAACACTGTGGATGCACATACAAGCAACAGTCTAGAACATGATGGATTGCGTGGTGAATTCCAGAAGGTGCTGGTGAGTCAAGCAATTTGAAGCTAACTCCAGGAAAATTGAAGGGTCTCGTTACTACCATATTTTTGAATTAAGACTTGAAAATTGCATCTAACCATTACCCAAGCGACAATTGGCTGAAAGCATTTAGGAATCAAGATCTATCTATTTATCTATGTATCTATTTTTTATGAAGGACATGAATTGTTTGTGATTGCAGGATAGTGGTTTCTTCAGGCGCTTCTCTGACTGAGAGAAATTTCGCATTTAATTGAGAAACAAAGGGGACTTCACAGGCTAGATTTTCTCAACTCAATGTGCGGTCCAACTTGTGCATGTGCATTTTTTTTTTGCCAAGAATGTATCAAATTGGACCACTAGTCAAAGACTTTTGGTGATCATGGATGACACAAACAAACACAAATTATTTCTATTTAGATATCAATGGGGAGCAGGTGGCAGATCTGGAACTCACTACGAATGTAAATCCAGGTCTGAAATAATATACTTTAGAGGGATTGCCCATACTTGGGCCATCTCCAATGGCACAAGTGAAGTGACCTTCACAGAACTACAACTTTTTAACTAGTGTGAAAGTGAGTTTGGGGGTATAAAATTTAAAATGTGCACAAGAGATTGTATGTCTTTAATTTAAGGGCTAATATAAAGAAATGAGTGCTTTTGATTGATGGATGATGATGATTATCTGGTGTGGTCGCATTTAAATACCCTCTCAAATTATTCATGTTTATAGTTTGTGATGGGGAAATAATTGACACTCTATTTTGCATGTGATAAACACTCATAGACCTACCTCAATATACCTCAATATTATACTGCCTGCAATTAACAAGTATAGGCACATATAATGTTGGGGCATTTCTTCTGGATCAGGGCAGGGTTTTATTTAAGGATTTTGTGATGTAGCCAAAGTGGGAACTGGATTTTCATTTATTTTTTTACTCAAGCAGAGAAATCCATTGCAAGAAAAACCAAACCACAACCAGCCCGGGGGCAACAAACTTGATATATTTTTGGGTGTAAGGCTTTTATTCTGCACATGCTCACAATGATGTTTCTTATGTGGTTCCCACAATTCACTCCCATTGATTTATATCCGACCAATAGGGCTTTTTTTTTCAAATTTCTCAAGTAAGTTCACTAGCAAAGATCCCCAACATTAATTAGCAATAAATGGCAACTATCCTAGGTGGGATGTAGATTTTTTTCAAAATCCCACTTTGTACTATCGACCACCGTGAATGGAGTGTCTAAATGTGGCAAATTCTAACATTTTTTCCTCAAAATATGGCAAAATTTGCAAGACAATTCTCAAAAAATCCTTTGTAAGATTCATGACCCTCTTTTCTTTTCTTTTCTTTTCTTTTCTTTTCTTTTCAAGTGATGAAATTTTGCCCAAAAAGAAAACATCACCAACCAACATTAACAGAACCTTGTAACATTTTTTTGTAGGTTTGTTAGGTGTAAAATTAACATGCCCAATCATCTTAATACTGAGTTTTCTGTCCATCTCTCATAGAAAATTTGGAAGATACTTATGAATGGTACCCTTTAATGAATGTCGCCAAAAAACATTGTCAATTAGGCTTAGCAAAGGAGAGATTCTTTCTGGGCATTGACCAGACACTCGCATACATTGAGGAATCTCAATGGAAGGTTGGATTGGACTCGAGGATTCTGCTCTGCCATCTTCTTCGTCTTCTTCTTCTTGGGGTGCCAGTGATGGCGGTGGTGATGATGAAGATGGTGGGAGGAACAACAGTAGTTAGGAGGAGGAGACTATCCGTGACTAATTCTTGGCGAGGCTTGCTCGCTGCAGCTCCTGACAGCCATTACTGGTTCTTCTACAACAAGCTCCTTCTTCTTTCCATCAGAGATTTTTGGAAAGAATTGTTGTGCTGCTGGAGCTTGAGCAGGACAATTATCTTTCTCGCTGGCTATAATGGGTGCAAAGTGGAGGGGGCGGCATGGGTTGTTTCATTGGTGGGGTTAGGGTTTAGGGTTAGACTGCAAAAACTGCAGCAACTTCAATTGTTTCAGTCCCTTATAGTTTAAGGCTTCCTTAGTGTATATAGGCATGACAAACCCTACAGTTTCACCAACATCAAAGCGCTGATGGGTATCACATCAAGATTTTGATATCATGACTTGTATAGACAATTATGAAACATCTCCACCCCTTCACTTGATGATTCCCATTGTATTTATTTTGTCTCATCTAGTCTTTTTAGTTGCACCTAGTTTGTCCTCACATTTCACACCTTGTTTACTTCATTAGTCATAGGCTATTCCTCAATCATTTGTACCTACACTAAGGGTTTTATCTATCCCATAAGTAACGTTTGCATGTTCCTTGTCCTAGTTGTGGTCACTTATACATAGTAAGAATAGGATTAACACGTCACCAAGCATCATGCATCTCACACATGCAATCATTGACTTTTGTAGTGTCAATGCCTTCGGCATTACTGTCTTCTCTTCCTTCTTCAACTTGGACGTGGATTGCATCATTGAATATCATTGATGTTTTCCATCTTGATTTACCATGCCCTTGTTCATATCATCATATTCCATATGTTCTTTGTGTTGAAATTCAACATGCTTTGCACATCCTTTTAATTCAGTTGGTCGTCCACCAAGAGATTTGTGCCCATTCATGTCGGTGCATGGCAGGGGATTAAAAGACATTACAAGAGGAGCATATGATTAAAACACAGGTGTTGGCTTCCCAAATATCTTCAAAAATGGCACCGGATCCTACTCCACCTCCATAAACACGATTACATCACACACAAACACTTGTTCATGTCAAGGAATATACTTGAACAATGCATGCATTGACCCCTAACATTCCTGTGGCCCCATCAACTAAGACTATTGTGGCCCTTCACCATCTTCATCCATTGGTTAAAGTTGACCTCCCCCCTTTTGCCGATGATTTTTATCCAGAGACGGAGCTTGTTTTGGGTAGAAAGGCATTTATTTATGTTTTCACACATTCATCACGTCTTTCATCTGGTGATCCTTCAGGTATGGTGTATGAACTTTTATGATTTTTTTTTCACTACTATAAATTGTGGGTGCAGTTCATTAATCTCCATTCACTAGACCAGTGAATTTACTCATAATTTATTAAAATCACTTGGCGTACAAAGACACCTTTTGTTATAATGTTTGTCCATGATGACTATGTTAGTGGCTTTGATATCTTTTTAAAGATATGCGAGCACATTGCTTGTGGTCATGTTCCTCCATTAATATCATGTTTGTTTGTTGCATCGTGACTATTAGCTTTGGAAAAACAAACCAAAGGCGTTTGGCCCATCGTGATTAGAAAGGTGATTTATCGATTAATCGCCTACACACTAACTATTCAGTTCAAGGATACATTTGTAGAACATTTTAATCCACACCAATTTGGGGTGGCAACATTAAGCAAGTGTGAGACAATGGTTGATGGGATTAAAGCTATGTTAAATTTACATTTAGAGTGGGTGGTATTATAAGTGGATGTTTGAAACACATTTAATTCAATATCTCGAATAACCATTTTTTAAGAATTGCTTCTTGTACCAACACCTTGGATCAAATTTTCCCATTTGTTTGTCAATTTTACGCACACCCATTTCCACTATATTTCTCAAAAGTTTCTAAACACGAAGATTTCGCAGTCATTTCATTTGAATGTGGTAAATGACAAAGGGATCCTTTGGGAGGAGTGTTGTTTACATTAGTTCATTTTTGCATTCTTCATCCTACTATAACAACCCATCCTACTTGTGTTTGTCCCTCATTGGCAAATGATATGCACATAGTTAGTCATGCTTCGGATGTGGTACCTATTTGTTTTGAGATTATAAAAGGAGTTTACAACATTAAAACTTTTAGTGCAGTTGACGAAATGTGTAACTTAGTTTCCACAAAGGTTAAACCATTCTATATCACTTCCTCCAAGTTTTTTTTACACATGAGTCTAGTCTTTGTATTTTGGTGTTCTAATGGGTTTTTTGCCATTTGTGGAATTTTTTGTATAAAAGGCATTCTAGGAGGACATCAACACAATATTTAACCTTCTTATGCTTGTAAATCCTCATGTAGCATCTACAATGATTTTGTTTTGTTATGCCCAACAATTAGGCTACCTACAACATATTGTATTTCCATCATTAGGTATCTTATAGCATTACACTGAGTTTGATGATCGTACCATAGCTATGTTGGAAAAGCTTTTAGGTTTAGGATCCTTTGGCACCACAACAGGCCATTTGGCTCATCATTAAATCATTATTTATATTTTTTCAAGGGAGCTAGGCCTTCCCTTAGTGGTTCGACTTGATGCCCTTACCTTCTTAGGATGTTGGGCTTTGATTGTTGTTGCACTAGTCTTTCGTTTCTAGCAAGATGATCACCCTATTCTTCTTGATGTGATGGCACATGTAGATATCGGTATTTACACCTTTTAGGTAGCCTTATGGGATACCCGTGTGATATTACTTGAGGTCATCCAATCACATGTATTGCTTTTGAGAATCTAATGGTGCAATTTTATCCTCAAATGCAGTTTTCTTTGATGGACCAACTACATGAGTAGACATGAGTAGGAATTTATTTTGCTTTTAACAGATGTATGAATTCATTCCTATGCACTCCAACAACAAGGGCTTAGTTATTAGCTTTTCCTAGCACCTCTTCATTTTGTTTTGATTGTTTTGGTTTTCCTTTCTTGTGTTTACATTTGCTTTGACATGCCTTGTACTTTTTGTGGATGGGTTTCCATCCTTGTTTGTATATATATACAAGGTTTTCTCTCACATTAACAAAACCTTGTAACATTTTTTGGCACATTTTTTAGGTGTGAAATTAGCATGCTTAATCACCTTAATATTAAATTATCCTTCCATCTTTCATAGAAAATTTGGAAGATTGTTATGAATGGTGTTTCCTAATGAATGTAGTCATTTTCATCTTTTCTTTGGGTTGAGGTAATGATCATGTCTAATAAACTTGTTTCCCTTAGCTACCAAGTTGATTTTCCAATAATTAACCACCCACACCTTTCTACTAATACAACAACATTTTCCCTCCTTTTTTTTTTCTAACCACAAGCTTTATAATAATTTAGGGGGAAGATTTGATGAGGGGTCCAGAGATTTAACCTATATGTGTGTATATCTTGCTCCCTCTCTAGCTCTTTTTTCTCCTCCTACTTACACATGTTTTATTGTTTATCTTGAACAAGAAGTAAATAAAACATAATAACTTACATTCTCATACACACACATGCAATTAAATTATCAAAGCTACTAGGGGAAATTATTATGTTTGTATATTTTTAAGAACAAATGAAATAAAGGGTATTTTTTGGTATGTAATGAATTAATAAAATTTGAAAATATTTTATTAAATTTGAAAATATTGAAGGTGTATTTTTCTTTTAAAAAAACCCAATTCTAAGCATCCTATTTATACTTCAATAAATTATAACATGTATTTTTTCAATAATTTGCACCCTTTTTAATATTTGGAGAAAAAAATGAAAATAATTTCCTTGGCCTTTTTACACATCTACCCACACATTTGTTTCCAAAATTCAACAAGTAAAGTAATTTCCCTTACCTTTTATGCATCTACCCACACATTTGTTTCTAAATTCAACAAGTACAACAGGGTAGGACAACCCATGTACACACATGTGTTGCTTCAAGCGCTTCCTTAATCTACTTTCACATCATTCACCACATTGAATGTTACAGATTTTTTTTTTTCAAGATCTTGAATTTTTATAATGTCATAATAAGGTTACACAAGGTTTTCAAAAAACTCTCTATCTCTGTGCTCAAGTTTCTAAGCTACTTTTACATATTCATAATTGTATCCTAACTTTAAAACATTGTGCATTTCTAAAAAAATTCCAAAACAATCCCCAAGCACCTTGCAAGTATATGAAACCATAAAACAAGGTAGAACCCAAGTGAAACAAAAATATAGACTTTCAAACTAATAAAGCTATGAACAACTAGTACCAAGGTGAAGGCAAGAAACACAAAGAGAGAAAAACAATAAGTTATTTTCAAGGAAGAAAAGGAATCATTTGATATTCCTTCCCCCCTTCTCTACCTTCTTATCTCCTCCTACTTCCTAATTCCCTATTCCTAAAAAACCCAAACTCACTTGCTTCATGTCGTCTCCATCTCCTTTTGAAAAATCCCCTTCATGAATGGCCACTTGAATTGTCACCATTAGCTCCTTTGCTCTCCCATAATACTCCTACTTCCATTCCAAGTCCACCTTTCCTTAAGCTTGCCTTAGAAGTTTGCCCTTACATGAGTAATTGTTTTCACTTTGTTTGATGGCTTACGATGTGTCAAATTTTTTTCAAGATCTCACGAAGTTTCAACATCACACTTCAATCCTAAACTTAAAACACCTTATGGGTAGTTTAACATCCAAAATGTTTTAATGTTGCTGCAAAAACCTTCAACAATTTGACTTGACTAAGAAACTATTACCTACCCCCCACTAGTCTAGGCCTACTACTAGAAAAATAATAGAAGCATCATTCCCCCTTGTTATCCTTTATCAAGTACCTTGTTTAGTCACTACAACAAAAGGTGTCCCTATACGCCAAATGATTTTATTGGATTTTGAATGAATTCATTGGTTGTAGTGAACGGGGACTAGTGAAAAAGCAGTGAATTCACTAGTCTAGTGAACGGGGACTAATGAACTACACCCACATTTTGTAGTAGTGAGTCCAAAGCAGGATAAATAAACCTTATCTTATCCTATTAGCATGTCAAGCTAGAACCTTCCAGAACCTTCCCCAAACTTATCTAGGTAATTTCCCCTCTCAACCTAAGGCAAGTTATATTAAACCATGGGCTTGTCCCCAAAATTCTTTTTTTCCTCAAGTCTTATTTTACCAAAACCCCATCCTCATTACCCAACAAACTAACTCTTCAATATTTAGAAAAATGGGTTAAACTAATTAAACCCAATAGCTTTTCTTATTTAAAGCAATTGAGACAATATTTTTAAAATTTTTGAACATTGCTTAAACATTGCATTCATAAGGCCCTTGTTTGGGGGCTATTACATCCATAAGTCCCCTTGACATTTGATTTTTTCTAATTTATGCTAGTTTGAAGTTTGGCCATGTTTTATGGAAGGATATGCCTTGCCCTTAAGGGTATTAAGGTTGTAAGTTTTTTACAACTAAGAGGTTATACACAATGTTTCATTGGAGTTAGTAAGAATGTTATTGAAAACCATGGTGGAATGTTTGTTTTGCAATAAAATGTAAATAAGGTAGGCATTAAATAAGAATAATGAATTAAATGTGGCATTGGGCTTGACACTATTGAAAGTCAAGTGTCCAATTAAAACATGTTTCCTTGATGTTTTAAATATACCCCACATATCATAAATATGATAATTATCATGCTACTTCCCATATTTTTCAAATAAAAGCTTATGGTGCAATGCGTTAAAACCACCTCTTCAAAGATTAGATTTTGCATTTAAATCTTCCCACCAACCATCTTCATCTTCAAATAGTTATCTTAAATGAACTTTTGCTAAGATGTTTGTCACAAGAAACCATTCATCTTTGGACATTTTGTATGTGCAACTTGGCCCATTGCCCTAGTCAAGTTGCTTAGGGGAAAAAAAACAATTAGACCAAGTTTTTGAAAGAAAAATGAAATTGATCACATTTACCCCAAGAACTTTGGCTACATTTTCATGAGGACCTTGGCTATATTTTCATGAAAGAATAATTCAAGTAAGTTGTAAGGCCTTAAAATTTTTAGAAATTGCACAAAAGACGAATGGGTCATCTCATTTTTTAATCTTGAAATCCTTTGTGCCTAATTAAAACTTGGGGAAAGGCCATTCGTTGACGTACATGACCTTGGGGAATAAAGCCCCATGGCCAATTGATCAACACATTTGTCCTAGGGAATAACATTTCCCTGAAAAACAAAAACATTTCTTTAAGGAACATAGTTGTAGGGGTAATTCAACACATTTGTCTTAAGCAAAAAATCCCCTAGGGAACACAACCTAAAGGAACACCATTATATGAGAATAATTTATTTATTTTTAGAGATGAAAGTTGTATAGGACAAAGATGGAATTGGTAAAAGGATTTGAACACAAGATCTCTCATTTCAATGGAAGGGTCCAACCATTGGGCCACACCAAATTTTAAAATATTAATGTCCTAGCCATAGTTATCACAATATCATGGGGTAGAAGCATGCTAAGGTGGATCAAAAATGGCAGATCACAATAGTCCATACTACTTATTAACCTAACTAAATGGGCGGGTAATTTCAAATTGAAAAGGTGATAACAGTGATCATGTGGCACTGGCCGTCATCATCTATTAGTCTATAGTTTTCATGTACCTCTCACAAGTCTTGTACATTCTTGCTTTGAACTAACATTCAAAGTACTAAGTTTAATATATGTTCTTTATAAGCATTGATCATGATAATCAAATATGTCAGGTGGCATGCCTTCATCTAATAGTGACTCGAAGAAGAAGGCAAAGCTATAAGAAGGAGGACCTAAGTCCCATGGTGGTAGTACGAAGCTAAGGTTAATTCTTCAAAAGGTCAGGCAAGAAGGAGGACCTTTTCACAACGATAGTGCAAAGGTAGGGTTTGTAAGTCCCTTGAATGAAGAGGGGGCGAAAATGCTTGAAGGTGATGGTAATTGTAGTTTTACCAAAAAAAAGTTCGCACAAAAATACGATTTGTGCTTTCTTGGGTTGAACTCAAAACCAGTTAGAGTGCCAAGGGATTGCACTAAAGAAGAAGTCACAAAGCTTTTCAACCCTGTTGTGAACAATAATGGCCATCATTACATGGAGTGTGGAGACTCAAAACCTATAGCAAAGATTGAAAACTTATGGATGATTATTCACCAGAAGCCTTATGTGTTTGCTAAAAAAGTGATCACATTAGGAATGGCATGAGGTTGGTTTGTGAGTTAAATGGGAAGTAGATGAATTGGGCTACCTACGCTGAATGGACGAATCAAAAGCAATTTCGGTGACGTCATGCAAAAGATCCAAAGTTTTTTTAAGACTGGAACCTTTCTTAGTCTAAGCAAAATGATGGTTCAAATGATGAGATAGAGATGATAGATCTTTGATAGGCAAAACCTTCACTTGTTTTTGAAGAGTTGCAAGGCTATTTTATTTTTGTTCAAAAATTGGTTGTATCGGCCGAAGAAGACTTGGCCATCAAGGTGCAAAAGAAAGATGAGGTGGTTAGGGCAAATATTCTTGCCTAAGGCCAAAAGGCAGACCAGAACAAGTTGTTATTGGATGTTACGACAAGGCTTGAGGTGTTGGTTTCTGCACTTCAAACAGAAGAAACTATTGTGGCTTCAAAGCCTTCTAATGATGATGTTGTTGCTTTTATTTTAGGTTTTCCTTGTCCTAGGATCGAAGCCTTACAAAAGCAAATCAATACTTAGTGGGGCATTATAGAAGCATTTCAAAACTTGGTAGATGAAAAATAAAGTAATTTTTTTAAAGTTCACAAAGATGACATTGATTTTTCTACCACACTTGCTAAGTTACAAGAGCAAGTTTTGATATGCAAATGACACGAATGTGTGATTAAAAAGCTTATGAATCCAATTTAAAGAGGGTTCATTTTGAAGAGGGCACCACTACAACCTTATGTTGGGTTGCATGATGCAAAAAAATCTAGAAAAAAGTGGTTGCCAATAGAGAATTGCATGTTTTGTGGCTTGGGATTCACTCATGTTTGGGCTATTAGGATGTCTTCCTACAAACATGTTTATCACAATTAGTGTGTTACATACCACTTTGGTACATCTACTAAGTGTGTTGCCGAGGATTGTGAAGCAGAAATGCATGAGGTGTGGTGGAGTTGTGTTGGATTGATCAAACCAAAAGCAATTGAGTTAAGGTTTGACATCCAAAAGAACAAAGCTGGAAGAGGTTGGCAAACACGCAAGTTAGTCAAAGGTATGTTACTTCTAAATTTTCAATTTTTGTTTTAGCCCTTGTTTATATAATTGTTGTCTACACATTGATTGTGAATTATGAGTCCAGATCTTCCATCTAATGCATTAGATGGAAGATGTACATGTAAATAACAAGTCACCTTATCCATAGAGCAAGCATTGTTGCTTTACTATTAGAAGAGTTACAATTGTATGTGGACTAACATGTATAATCTTAGATGATTAGTACATAGGGTACACATTTGTGCATTGGTTCATAAAACATAGATAAAAAGTTAATAACATAATCCTTAATTAGCAACTAGAATCCTTAACCACCTTCCTGAGTCCATAAGTCCTAGTACATATGCATATCATCCCAAGTTGTAGCAATGTACATTGTCCATTATTATAGTCCTTAAGTCTACATAATCTTTACTTAGATAGGAGGTGACAATACATGGAAGTCCACATGTGATATACTTAGTACATATTCCTTAATTTAAAATTGGAATCCCTAATCACTTTTTGTAGTCCCTAAGTATTACTCTTATAAGTCCAATTCATCCTTTTATAGTTCATTCAAAATTGTACTAGTGTACATTATCTTCTTGGGCAATTTTTAAAAATCTACAAAATTTTCAATTCTACGCAAAAGATGGTAATATGTATGGAAGTCCATATGGATTATAATTAGTACATATATATTCTTGACATATTGTAATACATTACATAGGTTTATTTGGTAGTGAATTCTGATATGAACATAAGATCAAATCAAATAAATATTCCTTCTTGATCTAATTATTATAGACCTTCCACTTGTATATTGATCAAATCATATTGATATTGAAGTATGTATTATAAATAAGGGGTTCTTAATTTAAAGGACATGCATAATACTTTGTAATGTAAGTGAAATAATTTGTTTTTCAATGTTAATGGCACACTTATTTTCATTTTGTATTGTGCTGCTTTTAATGGCGCAGGTTTGTGTGAGGAATTTTTGCACACCTTCACCATTAAGATATGCACTCACAAAAACCCGGTTGGAAGTGAAACTACTATGTAGTTGTAATTTAACACGTAAGGCGGTTCAAGGTAAGTAATGAAATTCCCTAAGGATCTAATGCGTTGTGTCCAACATCTACACATAACATCCTAATCTAACATACATTGGATTTTTGAAAAGCTAATCTAAAAAGGAGCCATGGTACAAAATCTCATAAGTTTTTAGTCTTTTTTAATTTTTTTATCAAGAATTAAACTTTGAACTAGAAACCACTTTGCTTAGATTGAAGGAAAAAACAGACTGCAACAAGCTGCACTACACGTGAGAACTATACAGCTAATGATTCAAATAGAGTCACTTACCTTCAATTGACTGCATTGGATGAATTGATGGCTTGTATATAGTCTGGGCTATGGTTTTGCACCCAAAGACAAAGAGAGATGTCTAAGTTGATGGTAAATCAGCCCCCAAAGTGACCTTACAGAGAGCCGCAAAGACAAATGACCTTACAGAGAGCCACACCTCCCAAGACAAGGGACCTTTGCATTCCCAACTTTCTTTGTTGGATGCTTTGCCAAGCCTTGCCCCCTGTCAACAACTAAGCACTTGTGAGGGGACTGTTGCCTTCTCCTATCCCGATGACCATGTTCATGGCCTCCTGAATTAAATGCAGAATAAGGTGAATGGTGTTAAAAAGATAACCCTCCAGCAACATAAAGCTTATCGAAGACCTTTTTGCAAGAACTGAGCTATTCCCTCATATATACAGGACTCCATACAATCAATATTCTAAACATGTGATCTACCATACCTCCCCAGTGCATGACAATAAATGCCCATTTACAACAGAATGGAAGTTCAAAACAGCCCAAAAGAACCAACAGCCCAAAAAAACCAACAGCTTTGTGGAAAGTCCAATGGCACGAATACTAACATTAGAAGGGCTGCGAACGAGAAAGAGGATTGAGAAAATCAAAACTACCTGCTTTTGCAACTCCTAGCTGTTGGTTTGCCAACAACTGTGGCCTCTAGCCACTCCAGTTGCATGCTCCCTTCCTTCTATCCTTGGCTTCCAAGTCAGTTTCAGCCTCAGAGCTGGGATCATCATTGTGCATGTCATGAATGGTGTTAAGCTCTGAAATAGTGTTAGGAACTTCCACCGGAGCACTGTTGATTTCAGCTTCCTCTGACATTTGAAATTAGATCTCCACTTGCAACTAAGTTTTGAGCTTTGGGACAATATCCAGTTCACCATCATCCAATGCTACAGAGATGACTGATACCTTTCCCCTTACAAACTTCAATCTGAAGGGGTCAACGTCCTTTTGCGTCTCAAGAACAAGAAGTCAAATCTCAACTTTTGGATCATTTTTCCCCTCCAGGCACACCGTGCATGGCGTGTGGGATGGATAGATGATTTCAGATGGACTCTAAACATACTTGGTGCCCTGTGGAAGAATATGTTAAGCGTGGAATAGCATATCATCTCAATAACCTATAAAACAACTTTTGGAACTAGGATACCGCAATGACAAGCTTAATCACTTCAACCTACACAGGTTGCCAAGATTTGAATTACAACATGTCCCATACTCTTGAACTGCAGATAAAGAGAGGCCCACCACAAACACAGTGAATCATGCGGGATTACCTTTAAGTGATGGTCTCATCACAATATTTTTGTGGTTCAACCAATTGTAGTAACTATGTGACAGAACCCTGGTCTGTCCTCTGAGACTGAGTCTGGATGATGGTTGTGTGCCTAACGTCACCCAAGTGCTACAGCATGTTCTCCTTTTGGCCTTTCTTCTCAAGTTCTACTACCAAAAATCCAAGAATGGCTTCTCTCAACAAGGTGGACCTGCAAACAAGTTCAAAATTGTCGGCACCAAATGGTGAAACATAGTGAAAGATAGATGTTACGTTCATGGCAAATGACAATTCCATGTATGAAAGGATTGGGGCAACATGTAAAGATAAATGGGCTATAATCTATAGTGATTTCAAAAGAATATTCAACTACATGAATGGCACGGGTTCAAATGAAGAATATTGGCACATGACTCTATAAGACAAAGTTTCTTTGAACATTCCTAGATATTTTAACAAGGAATTTTATGAACTCATTGAATCATTCCTGGGGGCTAGACTTGTTTTCAAACCACCTCATGCACGAGATTACATGGATGACAATGATCACATCTACACACCTATTAATTATTTTTTATGAAACATTTGTTACAAATCAAAAAACTACATTCATTTCTTCACCAAGGTTTGGGATGATCACTATCAATTTTAATTCAAAGCATCTTGATGTTCAAGGTGATTAGCAAATGCCACATGTTTTGCTTGTTTCTACACCTACCAATGCTAGAAGACCTCCTTTAGTGCATGTTACAAGCAATGATATTCCTATGTGGACTCCAAA
>Ga0116227_10003189_pt1 | contig 36688 bp, 42 predicted proteins | sample S1TSphgellanicum_FD_89693 | JGI IMG/M metagenome (GOLD analysis project Ga0116227, IMG submission 89693) | Host-associated microbial communities from peat moss isolated from Minnesota, USA - S1T2_Fb - Sphagnum magellanicum MG | ecosystem: Host-associated > Plants > Peat moss > Unclassified...
AAAATTTTTTTTTTTTTTTTTTTTTTTTTCAAATTTTCAATCTTCAAATGATCATTTGTTAATTATAAACTTTTTCAAAAGATACCTAAATAATATAATAGGCAATTTTGAAGATGAGTATATGAAAACAAACCCTATGCATAGCATTTGATTATAACAAAAAATAAAATGAAGTGAATTGATAATTAGAGATATTACTTCAATAATGAAATTGATAATTGGTGGGTCAAACAACCAAAGAAAAAAAAAAAAAAAACCTTCATATTATAAAAATATTATTACTTTTACTACCAAACCAAACCTAAATGACATAATAATATTAATAATATTAATATTAATAAGGTACTTGTTTTTATAAAGTCAAAAAGAACAACTAGGTTATGTGGCCTAGCTCCTCTGTTAAGAACCAATAAATGGATGCCATGTCAGCAATCTTTTAAAAAAAACAAAAGTGATCAAAAACTGGAACTAGGGTTTAGGGTTTAGGGTTTAGGGTTTACTTTCCAATGCTCACACATCATGGTCTCCTTTTGCCCCTTTGCTGAGTGGGTTAGGGAATGAACAAATTTCAAAAGTTTTTTTGGATTTTTTTAAGCTTTTTTTACACAAGCCCATCCATTGTTCATCCCTCTCCATTGGATGGATGACCCATAACCCATAGCTTTAGGGGCTGACTGGCTTACTGACGTGTCTCTTCCTGATTGGACATCCCATTTCCCAGTTATATTTGGCACATTAAGCTTACTTTATTTGTGTGTGTGAAAAGTGATCCATATCCGTTCATTTATTCTCGGGGTGGACAAATTGTGACCAACCCACATCCACCTACCGAGCATGTTATGGATGTATGTTATGGATGTAAAGGATGCTTTCTTTTCAGATTTTATGATATTGAAAATTTGGTAAAATTTTCCCATAAGAAGAAGAAAAAAAATAGTTGAATTTACACTAGGAATTAATTTTTTTTCCCAATTTTTTTGGTTGGAAAAATGACAAAATTTTGTAGTTATTGGGGGTGGTGGGGAGGGGAACAATGATTGAGAACTTGGGCCTACCTATATGTTCCCTTCTTAAGGAAGTAATGTATAAATCATCAGTTCTATGGGAAAATTGTACCTAGACAACAATATCAAACCCTATTTTGATTCTCTTCACTAATTTTTTAAAATTATTCTTTTGGGTGGTAATAACTAATAACCTTGTGAGAGTGGTGGGCAATTTTGTTTTCCTCTCTCTCTCTTTTTCCAAAGGAAGAAAAAGCCAAAGGCTCACCTTGTTTTGTTTGCTATTTATTTTATTATTTTATTTTGATGGGGGGCAAAATGTATGTTAGTAGTAAAAAGGATGACCGTAGAAATGGAGTTTATTCATGCCCGTCCAAATTACTTCATTGGTGTCTTCTCAATTGGCATGGACGTAAAAAAAAAATGGGGAACTTTTATCCGATGGCCTACGGTCCGTATGATTTCATCCAAAGGAGGTGGGAACCCATTTGTGTCAAATGACGGATGTACTACTCTTGGATGATGAGAGATGGGAAAAAGAAGAAGAAGATGTACATAGAACAAGCTTACAGTCAATTTAGGTCTACGGTTAGGGTTTTTTTTGTCACCAACACAAGCGTGACCAAAGGGATCGTATGCTAAACCTTCCCATTGGCTTGAAGTGGAAAAAATCTCCTTGGTTAGGTCCCAACAACAAAACTAATTTCCACCGAGGCTATTGTGTAATGTTCCATTTTTTATTTAATTTAATTTAATTCTATTCTATTTTTCTTGTCAATACTAGTCAACCATTTTCTTCTAGGAGAATTAATACTTCACACAAGGGCTACTTCACAATTGGCCATGATTAAGTTTTAGGGTTCTTAATAAGGGCTATTAGTCCAGGCCAAAAATAGTGGTAGCCAATCTTAGGAATAGAATTTCCATGCAACCAATGAGAAGTAGTGTCATGGAGTGAAGGGGCCTCCCTTTTATTTTCCTTATGTGTGGGGTGTTTTTTTTTTTCTTTGGGGTTGGGAGGTTCAAATCAAAGAGTTCCCAAGTTCCTGACATGTTCCCCAAAGAGTTCCCAATAGCACCTCACTTTCATCCAGTATGCTTTGGTAAATGTCATCCTCCTTTCAACTTTATAGGTGGGCCAAAGGGGGGAAGGAACTCTATACTTCAAAATAGAACCTTCTATTTTGGGGGAGCCTCCTCCATAGTTTCATTTTTTTGAGTTATGGACCAATCAAATTGGCTCATTGGAAAAAAAAAAAGGGGGGGGGGGGGGAAACTTGGGAGGCACCTCCTATCCTCTGTTTGAGGGCCCAAGCCCATGCTCCTATGGTCGTTTCCCGGCCCTCAAATGGATGAATGCCCTCTGATGCTGCCCTTCCACTAGAATGATTATTTACCAAAGAAGGTGCCCCTATGGCTACCCTAATTACTCACTAATAGGGTTTTTCGGGGGAGCTCATAACATAATTTTCCATTGGGAAGAAAAATATTTGATAGATTTACACACGTTGCTTTGCTCATCCAAGTTGGGTAGAATGCCCTATCACCAAACGGAGCCGGTGAGCAAACACCTATTCAATTGGTTACAACATGGCATTAGTTCTTGCTTATGTTGATTATTGTTCAAACGAACACTCATGACTGAACATTCAGCCAAAAACCTTTTGTTCTAAATTTATAAAATGCAAAATGCCTTTGGATATTTCATGTTCGGGAATAAGGGTTAAGATGTTCAACTTAAAACAATGAGCATTTTGAAGCACATACCTTTTTTTCACTTTTGTGCAATTTTTGGTTCAGTAATAGAGGTCCAAGGTAACATTAATAAACAATGATATGATTGTTGATTTAAAACTTCATGCACAAAAAGAAAAAACACCAAGTGTTTGGAATTTCTCCTTGGGTCAACAACAAACAAAAGACATGACATCCAAATAAAGAAACTGGAATGTGCTAGAATAGATCACACACAAGAAACAACTTCATTATAATAATGCACAACTTTGGATACCATTGGATCAAGAACTAAGTTAAGGGTAGATATCACATAGTTTTGCATTGCAACCCTATTGTAAAACCTTGTAGTTACTAAGCATGTCACATCAAGGTCAAAGTTCATTGCAAAAGTTTCAACGTTTTCTAGAAGAATTACAGTATGAGATCAATAAGGGGTTAAACAACAATTTAATTATAGCTAAGATCAAGAAGGTAGTAGAAATCCACCCTAATGCAAAGGATGTGAAGAAAAACGTCCCTATTATGTTTGAGATTAAGGAGAAAGTATAAAAAGTTCTTATTGCATTTGTAATCAAGGAGGAGGTAGAAGAGCTTGAAGGAATAGAAATAGTGCAAAAAAAGGTAGATTCGAGTGTATACCAAAGCTAGTACAAGAGTACAATATCAAATACTTCAACTATTTCTACAATTGTTAGATTTAACAATTGGCATTCCTAAACAACCATCCCACTTTAGTAGTAGCACTAGTCATAAATTTCCTTCTCCCCTCACATTGCACCTTGAGATACATTTCGACTACTTACACATTCACAACTGATGTCACATTAGATTGGGCCAACTTTACTAAAATTTATTAACTTTTTGTTTCAAGTGAAGAGCTAGAAACCTATACACTTGAACATTATCAAGATCTAACACATTTTTTGATTTCTTGGTCTTTATATAGGAAGCACATATTTGTACTTTTAGTAGGACTTGAATGGACACACCTGAGTGTTTGGAGATTAGGATTGGGAGGAATAGGGTTAAAATGAGTGCACCAATGCATGATTGGGCCTTGCAATGATCATCATAATGTGCTAGGGGTGCACCATTAACAAACTACATTGCAACACATTTGAATGTGCCACGAAAGCGACGAAGTGGCATTTCATGTACCACTTGTGCACAGCAAGATAATCAACCTCCATAACTTGTCACCCCAACAATGCAAGAGACTCCATAGTCACAACCAGCTCAAGCACCAACATAGTAACAATGCCATCTTCCCATAGTAGAAATACAAAGGTTAGTTAGAACTAACAAAATACCTAATGTAACTAAGTAGGCTAAATGGACAAATCAACATCTAGAAGATGCCATGGATGCAGTGGAAAGGGGACACATTTTTTTGCGAAAAATAGCTAGGTATTAGAACATTCCATTTATTTCACTTTTAGATCATCTCAATGGTAGAACTAGAAGCAGGAAAGTGGGACCCCAAGGTGTACTAACAAAGCATAAGGATGTAAGAATTATCACTTGGGTTTTGAACATGTAGACTACTGGATTATTTATCACCTCGCAACAACTAAAACTGAAGGTTGTTGAAGTCACATAGACTAGACCTACCCCATTTTGGAATGGTGTTATAGGAGTAAGTTGGTGATTTTAAAATCATCAACTACAATTCAATATTCAACTTGCAAAAGGATTGGAGGTTTTTAGGGCAAAAGGACTTTACTAGGGAGCCATGCCATACGTTTTATTCCAACTTGAAAAACCTATACACACAACACAAATATGCATTAGATCACATTTGGAATTTAGATGAAATAAAAATTTAGGCAAGGTGCGGTTGATAAAATGTTTATAGCACCATCCCTAAGTCTTGGGAATGGTTGATTATGAATTATGTTGTTAATGCTACAAGGGTAGCATTGCTTACATTTTACATTTTCAAAGGTTTAAGGATGCAAGAAGATTACATTCGAGATTATAGGTTAAAAACATGCATGGTAATGTAGATAAAGGTTTGGATGATAGATTACCTTTTCAAACAGTGGTTGGTTTTTTTCTACATAGTTGTTCTTGGGGGTTTCTAAAGAGAATCAACATCTTTTGATTATAGATGGGCATGGTTTTCATGTCACAATACAAACATTGGAACAAACAACATAAGTTGGGTTAGACATGGTCACCTTACTTGTTCCTATTTCACATGTGCTATAGCCATTGGACGTCACTTGCTTTAAACCATTCAAAATAACACTTAGAAAAAAAAAAGATTTTGCCATGGCGAAAAACAACTATTTTGAATTAGACAAAGCTACATTAGTAGCATGGGTGGACAAGGCCTTGCAATCATGCTTGAAAAAGGAAAACATGAAATTAGGGTTTAAGGTTTATAGAATTTGGCCATTAAATCTTGTAGCCATGGTTGGAAAATTTGGTCCAAGTGATGTATTTACTACAGTAGAAGAAGAGGAGCATGAACTTTCATGCCATTCAAATTTAAAAGATGAATTTAACAACAATGAGGCTAAAGTTATTACATAATTATTAAACATAACAAGGACCTTTTAAGCAATTATTCCTAATTATTCCTAATTGCCCCCCTTCACCCATGCCACATTACTATGTTGAAATGCCAAATAGTCTTGGCACAACAACAAATAACCACGAAGAAGATTAGTTGGTGGTGGATTTGGAAAATGTTATTTTGAAATCAAAAGACCTACTTGGTTCAAATCAAAGTGAAGAAGTTGGATTGACCATTGTTTGCATTACCAACCAAGAAAAGACAAGGCAACGAACCACTAATGGATTATTCTAGTTCACATGTGGTAACAATAGACCAATATTTTGCTATTTTAAAATAAAAGGTTGTGGACAAAAAAAATTGCAAATAAATAAAGGAGTAGAAGCTACAAAAAGGGAAGAAGGAAAGTTTAGAAGGGCTAAAGGTACACAATTCACCCAAGTTGAATGAACAACTCAAAGGAGAATTTAAAAAAAAGACAGAGCTAAGTTTAATGAAACATGGTCTGTTATTTCTATTAGGGTTGTTGGTGAAAGATTTCACAATAACTTTAGAGCATGGCATCAAACTCATCTTTTAGGCTACATGGGGTTTGCTTTAGGAATCACCTTTGCACGATAAAAAAATGTTAGACATTGAATAAGGGAAAAAATTGAACTTGTTGGGCATGTCCCAACAAAATTGCAACCTTCCATTCAAGTATTGTAAGTGAAGGAGGGGTTTGTGGTGGGTTTTGATGGCTAGTCAGAAAGGAGAGATTTAAAGAACAAAGGGAAGAAACACACAGGTCAGGGAGTAAAGGAGATATATGGAGTATGGTAAAGACAAGGGGGTAAATTAAAAACATAGTGAAGTTAAAGATAGGGAATAAGGTCAAGATAGGGGGGGTAAGGTGAAGACATGGAGTGAGGTATAGGTATTAAGGTAAAGCCAGGGAATAAGGGAGAGAGAATGAGACATAAATGGTAAACACAAATGGCAAATGAAAAAAATAAAATGGTAGACGGCGATGTTTGCGTTAGTGTGACGACCTCCAATTTATGTCAACATCAATGGCCTTAATGAAAAGGTTCTAGTGATGGCATTCTGGGCACATAGTGCACACATACACTTAGTTTGCTAGACATGCAATTCGACCAAGGAGCTTGCTTGAAGGATTGTCAACTTGTGATGAAAGAACATTGGGGATGGACATCATAAGCGAGGGAATGCTAACAAGGGAATATTGATAGGTTTTGGTGATGGTGTCCTAGGCATGCATAGACATGTGTCAACAAAAGATGATGCATAGATAAGCACAAAGAGGTAATGAAGGAATGTCGGCAATGGTGTCATTGATGTCATCTTCTTGGAGAGGTGCACAAAGTGTAGGTGATGGCAAATGTCGTCTTCCTAGAAAGGTGCACAAATTAAAAACACATATAGCATAGGTGATGGTGTTGATACCATCTTCCTAGAAAGGCACACAAAACATAAGCAATGAAATTTAAGAGAAACAAAGAAAGAGAGACTCAAAGATGGAAGCATCATGGGCTTCCTAGATTTAGAAACACACAAACTCAAAGAAAGAGAGTCGGCCTCTAAAGGAGACACAAACATTAGAAAAAGAGTAGAGACAAATAGAGAAAGAATGATAGAAAAAGAAAGCTCAAAACAAACTCGAAGGAGAAAGATGGAACAAAAAAAGGCAAGGAGAAATCTAAACTTTAGAGATAATTGCGGTGGCAATGTCGCAACATTTTTTTCTTAGATCGAGGGAAAGAATTGCAAATTACCACAAGTGGCGTCATCAAGGTCATCAATATTAAGGTATTAAATTATTGTTCAAAAGATCCTTAATTCAAAACCCTAAACGCCCTTGTGATTGTGCGATTGTTGTTACAAATATTTGGGCTTATTACAAGATAAAGAAAAATCTAAACGACAATTAACAAAAGTCTACACTTAATTTAGTTATTAATCTCATGTCTATAAGAGGACATGTGTTTTGGCATAAGGTTTCAAATGCTTGTTCGTAGATAATAAAATGCATGAAGATAAGAGTTTAATGGGTTCTATCCAACTTTTTTCAAACAACAAGATCCCCTCACTTTGGAGGGTCATAACTTTCTCAATTGAGCTCAAAATCAAGTGCTATACAGGCCTAGTAATGCTATGGTTGAAGGGGCATCTAAACTCTTTGAAGACCTATTGCAAAAAATGCACGGTTACTAATCTCCAGGAGATTTAGCTCTTAAGTGTTCGCTCACCGGCCTTTCTACTCTATGTAGTAGTGATGGTGGACTAGTGCTAGAATTGCTCCATTGCAATAGAAACTTAGTACATATAAGAGCATTCCCACCGGTGCTCAGTATGTGATCTCACATCCGAAGTTTAGTTATTTACTTTTTTGCAACCCCACCCATAAAACTGAAACGGGACTGCAAATAAGTGGGAACCAGTAATAGCAAACCACCTGGACCAATCATTATGATTGGCCAATCAAAAATAGGGAGCAGCAGTCAGATCATATTTATTGCATTCTTCTCTAGCAGGTGCACCGATTTGCTATATACCAGCCTGAGCAAACTGAGGGCTCAAACGGAGCAACTTTGCAGGAGAAAAGCCATTAGCCAAACGGCAAATGCCATATGTTGAGTTTTTCTTCAATCCAATTTTAATGTGCAGGGTCACATACTGAGCACCGGTGGGGATGCTCTAACTAGAAGAGGTAAGGTCATACCAAGGTCAAAATGTGGAAACCGTCATGTGAGAATAAACGAGCAGAAACCATCATGTATAATGCATATATCACATCATGCCATTGTACTTTAGCCTTTCCCTTGTACTCAATAATGTGGTAATAAAACCCTAATTTCCTTGTCATAGGTCCATTATGAGAACAACACATAAATCTTTGTAACCCTATGGTAGCTAAATTTGATCATAATGACTACAATCTATCTATCTAGTTTGGGACTGTCTGAAAGCTTCATTCATTTTTGTTTGGGTGGTCAGCCAATCAATGATGCCCCATCACAAAAGAGAAAAAAAGTACTTATACCACCCATGGTAGAGGAGTACATAATTTGGTGATCAAGCATGATTGAATGTGGAGCCCCATGAAATATTTTGTGCATTAGAATGTTGTTCAAGAGGTACTTTAGGGCTGCTGCTTGTATAGGTTACAAGAGTAGAACTTAAGGTAGAGGATATGGAATAAAGTGAGGTGCTATTGGGAACATGTTCAGAACTCAGTGGGAACAACAAATCAAAAGAATGTTCTTGTATAATAGGTTTATCCGTAAAATCATGCGATTAGGGGCCAAGAACGGCCAGTTTCAGCATAATAGGGTATCAAACACGTAACTGGGAATGAAAATTTTACAAAACGAAATAATTGGGACCCAAACAAGTTTTTCCACCAATTTTTGGTGATAAACTGAGTTTCATCCTGTCTTTCCTTTTTCCTGAGCGCCTCCACTCCTGCTACATATATTTTCACAGCTCCTACCTGTACAACTACTACTATTACTCTCAAACCTTGTGCATTTCGAACTGAGATTTAATAAAATTTCATTACTTTGAAACAAACTTAAGAGCACACCCCCTCACATCCCCTTATAATTTTTAGTTTTGATTTAAATGCATTCTCATTACAAAAATTGTTAAATATTCAATGACTTCTCCACCGTAGGTTAAAAGATTTTGATTATATTTAACTCAGAAAAATGTTAAATTTGGGCTTCGAGACTTGTGAATTTGGTCTCAGGATGGCATATTTTTGTAATGTTTACAATATCCTAATTTCCAAAAAAAAAAAAAAGTACATGAGGGCAAGTCAACAAGCAACAATTGGAAAAAAGTTCTTTGTGAAATTCTTGTCAATTTTTTTCGCTTTCTAAGATATTTTCCCAAATTCCTTGGTTACCATCCACCAACCGACCGACCGACCAACCAACCAACCAACCAACCATTGGTTTGTTCGGTCCCTTCTATTATGTGGTTGGTAAAAGCCTGAGGTCATGGGCAATATTCTTGAAGATTCAATATTTTTGTTTCAGATTTTTAAAAATAAATTATTTAATAATTTTTACTGGAAATTTCAACAATTTTGAAAAAAATAAAATTAATGTTTACGTTTGTCAAGCTTTAGGGTTTACGGTAGGGTATTCAATTGAGTTCAAAGGCCACTCGGCATTTGGTTATATCATCGTAATGTTGAGTACAATAATTTTTATTTTTATTTTTGAAAAAATACATTCCATGTTGTGCATGTTTTAAAATCGGATCAAGCCCAGGGGAATGCCATGTATAATTCGGTGCACCTATTTTGTGCTCATCCAAGAGTCATCTGCCATCATCAAGGGGTTTCGGATAGACCAATGAACCACACATTAGGATGGCCAAATTAACCTAGGCCAAATAGCACTATTATATATACACTAGTGGGTACCCGTGACCTTCAGGCACTGTGAAGTCCCCCAGTTTCTTTAAACTTGGTTCATGTTTTAGTTTTTTGTAGAAACTTTTTTTTTCTTTTTTTTTTAATGTGTTTTCTGTTTTTATTATTATTTTCTATAATAAAAATAATTTTTTTACATATAATACACTACCTACAATATCTTTGTAAAACAGCTTATCCTTACCTTATTTGATTGGCCACTAGCAATATAGCGTAAAGTGAAGGCCCTCGAACGAAACGTTCAAGGTTCATTCGACGGCTTATTTCAATAATGCCCTCCTCACGCTTGTGCTATACCTTACACATTTTTCCCGCTTATCAACTTAGTTGAAGAAATGTTTCAAAACACGCCCCAAAAAAAAAAAAAAAAAAGAAGAAAAAGGGGGGAGTTTATCCCAAAAGCTAACTTACCCCCAAAATATCCGGATTTAAATCAAATCAAACGGAGCCGGCCCAAACTGAACTGACCTGACCCAACCCACAACCCACCCCGACCAAATGGCAAACAAAGGCTAATGACCATTGACAACATACGAAGAAATTAGTTAGTAATTAGTAAGTAATTAGTAAGTCAGTAATCAAGTCATACTTTGGGGATTAGTAATAGCCCTAGTAAAAACTTAGGGGAAAAATTATTAAGTTACCTACCTACCTAGCATCTACTACCTATTTTGCTCCTGTCAATTTTCAAGCCGACAAGAAGGTTGTTTTGTTTGGGGGGGGGGGGTGTGGTTGCTTTACCCCTAGGTCTGTAGTCCGCAGTCTCTACCTACCTACAAGAGCATAGGCTGGTCGGTAACAGGATGAACCGCAGGTCGGTTGGATGGATGTGCGCTTTAGGGAGAGAAGAAGGTACGAAGGTACGTACCTACCGAGTTAAAAAGTTAACATCCCATCCAGCCACCCAGCACTTAGGCAGGCCTGGTTCTGTCTGGCCTGACATGCATCGGCGTCCCGTGCCTCGGAGAGGCCATTTTGGTCATGCGTCCAATGGGTGAGCTTCGGTTTTCATTACGAACCTGGAATTAGGCCTTTGTGGATGAATGTGGGGTGCGAGCGCGTCGTCTGCCCCTTGCCGAGCCTGCTCAAGCTTGGTTGCTGCCGGAGATGGCGCGAGCGAGGCCGCGAGAGAGAGAGAGAGAGAGAGAGAGAGAGAGAGAAGAAACCAAGCACAGCAAGACATTGCGCAATCGGACGTAAACAGTGCTGAGGAGAAGGAGGAGGAGGAGGAGAAGAAAAAACAACTGCAGTTGGAAGTAAGATGATCCCTTATTGATTGCCTCCTGCACGCACATAATGTTTGGTTTCTGTTTCTTCGATCCTTCTTTTTTCTCTTTCTGGCGATCTCTTTCTTTGTGCGCCTCTCTTGTCTTGTCGTGAACAACTTTGTCGTCGTTGTTCTGGTGGAAGGAATCCACGAGCTTTGATTGATTTTGTGTGTATGTGAGAGAGAGAGAGAGGTGTTTTTTTCTCTCGTTGGTTGATTGTGGACGGAGGACCTTGGGGGGGGAGGTGGGGGAAGGTTTTGTTCTGTGGCGGGCGTCCGTTTGTGTGTTTTTCGTGCGTTCTTTTTGGTCTCTGTCTCTCTTTCTCGTCGTCGTCCTTGTTCTGAAGTTCGTTCTGTGTTTGAATATTATTACCTGTGTCGTCCTGGAGGATTTTTTCTGTTTCTAGAGAATGTCCTGTGTGCGCGTTGGTGTGTCGTGTTGATATTTTCCAGATTAGTAAGCTTTGTTTTGTTGTAGCCTGGCTTTGTTTTTTTTGGTTTTTTTTTTTGTTGATCGCTCTCCTTTTGCTTTCTCCAGGTGGTTCTTTCTTTCTCCGGGGGTGCTTGCTTGCTTGTGTCTTTTTGTCCTCAGCAAGCCGGTAGTTTGGTCATCGGTAGACGAGGTCGCGGTTTGAGGAGGTCCTTTCGATCTTTGCTATCTAGATGCTGGACGACTTGTGAAGTTGAAGAATCGTCGTGATCATCATCTGCGTCGGGGTTTGAGATTCTTTTTTCTGACAGATTCTTTTCCGAGGCTTTCGTGGTTTGAGCGATCCTCGAATTTTGTTCTGGAGTCTTTCTTTCGGCGTCATCTCTTGCACTTCGACACCTCCTCCTGATAAGCCTGTCGAGAGAGTGAGAGAGAGAGAGAGAGTTAGGCGTGTCTAGATAGGCATCTACGGGCATCCGTGCGATTTTGCCTGTCATCTGCCCCTCCTCCCTCTCCTATATATTATTTCGCGAGAACGTGCCGCGGCTTTGGGAACTGGTCCTTTCTTCGCCGATCCCCCATTATTCCGTCTTTGTCGCCGCCTCGCAGTTATTATTTTCCGGGACATTCTCATGAGTTTTTCTTTCGGTTCAGCACAACAAAACCGTCAATGCTTTGTTGCCCTTGCGTGGCCCCGTCTATTTACAACTCGTCTTGAGATAGATATCTCGTGAGCTCTAGAGCGGAAGGAAGGAAGGAAGGCGTCTGTCCGTGTGGAGTTCTTGCTCCTTCTTGTCGGCAAAGTTACAGAGTCCGTCCGTCCGTCCGTCCGTCTCTCAAGGAGCGGCAGCAGAGATTGTTCGTTCGTTCTCCTCGAAATCCAGACTGGCAGCCCTAGAGACCGAGGAGATGGCTCGGGGGTGCTCCTACTGCGGTCATAATGGCCACAATTCTCGGACATGCCCTGATCGAGGAGTAAGGCTATTCGGCGTCAGGCTCACAGACGGTGTCATGAGGAAAAGTATGAGCATGAGTAACCTGAGCCATTATGCCAGTGCCAACAACCCTCCGTCGCCTCCAGAGCAATCCGGATCTGGAGCCACGCCAGATGGCTACGTTTCTGATGGCCTTGTGCAGACATCCAACAACGCAAGAGAGAGGAAAAAGGGTAAGTAGGCCCCCCACACATATCTCTCATTCCCCCTTGCTTCTTTGGACTCTGCATGCAACTACAGAATTTTCCTGAACCTGCTGCACAGTTTGAAAACTTGTTTCTTTGTATTTTGCTAATTTTATATGCAGGAATATCTGAATGAGGCATTTTGGTGTTTGGATTTTGAGTTCATGAATGATACATACATTGCTTAAATCTCTGGCTCCATAAAATAAGTGAATACATGGAGATCATTTGTTGGGAGTGTAGAAAAGTAAGGCACCATGGGATCTCCAACACTGACCCTCAATTGTGTCACTGAGAGTTGGGCGTACAGAACATGTGGCAGTAGGTAGGTAGTGGTAGAATCAGATTTGAAACTGCAGTTTGTTTTCCTACAGCCAGCATCGGACATCTCATGCTGTAGTGGATAATTTTGATAAATTGATGCAATTTAGGTCAGATTTGGGAAATAATTCCTTGAGGACAACAGTCTTGTAGGTTTTTCAGCTACTAAACATCAAAGGTATTGGTTAGAGTTTCAAAATGGGAGTCAGCTTTTTGACCATGTGCTAAATGTTGGTGTTGAAGCAGGCCCATCTGGCACTTGAGAAAATGTCCAAGTTAAGACAAAGTACCTCCATAATGGCACTTATCTACACAGTTATCGGAAGTTGAATGACACTACTGCTATGGTGTTACGCACTGTGATTAGATGTAATGATTTTTAGCATGCATAATAGGTTTGGCTTTGTGTTATGGTAAGGAAGGCTTCTCATCTTGGATTTGTGGGCTGAAACAAACAAGACTCCCCACTTTTGGATTGGTTTTTCTGAGGATTGTGAATACCTTAAGGTTTGGGAAAAGTTTTTTTTTCTTTGTTTTGGAACTAGAAATGATAAATGTGTGGTGGTTAATGTGCACATCATGGCATGCTTATTGGTCAGGAGGAATGCTTATCACCCTTTTGGTGAGCCTAGTGTTAGGTTCGCCACATTTTGAAAAATGTGAGAAGCACATATTTGTGTGATCAAGGGGTCACATTGCTCTCTTTTACAGCCTTGTAGCCATTAAACTTTAGATCTTGAGTTCCCTTTTAAAAAATTGTACTGGCAATTTCTGCAGATAGATATCCTTTTTTTTGTAGCTTCATAGGGTTTTCTCTTTCATCCATTCTTTACCTGCTGGATAGTGTATGTTTCAAACAGTTGCCCAAAACAACCCTTGCTGTTGAACTTAGAAAGTGTATCCATGCACACTTGCAGGTCATCATTCTTACATGAATTCATTTTGTTGTTGGGTCAGGTGTACCGTGGACAGAGGAAGAACATAGATTGTTCTTGCTTGGTCTTCAGAAGTTGGGGAAAGGAGACTGGAGGGGTATATCTAGGAACTTTGTGCAAACAAGAACTCCAACACAGGTTGCCAGCCATGCCCAAAAGTACTTCATCAGACAGAGCAACCTTAACAAGCGGAAAAGACGATCTAGTCTCTTTGACATTGTCTCAGAAACGGTGTGTACTTTTCAAATGGTTATATATGTTTTCCCATTAGTTTCAGTCCTATGGTAGTCATCATGGCATTTATGCAGGTTAGGATTGTACAGCTTAATTGGATCCATGTTTCTGGAGGTGGAGAGGGAATGTATTATGTGAGCGCAATGCTCCCCGATCCTTATTTTTAATGCCATCTCCCTTTGGTTTTGCTTTCTTGAGATAGTTTTTGTGAGGTGTAAAGCCTCAGACTGCTTGGCAGGAATTGCTCCTATTTGTACATGTGACTTTCTCAGGTTCTTGGTTCCTTCCTGAGCCATTGAACATATTGTATGAAGCCAGATTTTACTTGCTGAGAGATGAATGCCAAAATTTGCCTTGCTTATGTCTATTGATGTAATATCTCTGACAGTGATACTGGAGGATTCTACAGATTATGTTGTTTCTGAGAACTGTTGCTTGTCATTGTCTCACAGGGTCTATCCCCAATGATGGAAGAGCCAATTCCAAATGCATCCTCAGATATGTCAACTCCTCTTCATCAGCTAAGCCTAGGGTCAAGTTCAAAGTTTGCCCCAGGACTCTACTATGATTCACACAGATTTGGAATGCCAGTAAGACCTTTTGGTCTTCCAACACACATGGAAGCACCAGTGGCTGTTCCTGTGATGTCTTTGGGAAATGGCCTCCTAGGAGCATCAACTGAGCAGTCACCTGATGGAGTGGGTCTGGTGTTCAGTCCAGATGCTGCAAGACCCATGCTGCAACAACCGGTTGCTGCTCTTCCTTCCTCAGGAGGGTTGCCTCCAAATGGTCCTCTAGGAATTTCAAACATCCCATATGCATTTCCAATGTGGCCAGGTCCAACTGGCCAGGCTTATGGGAGGCCTACAAATTCACCTTCCATGAACTCCAAGCTTGTCAGGCCAACAGCATCAGTTTCCACAGCGCCTGTTAAGATTGATGAGGCAAAAGAGATGTCCCATTTGAGTTTGGGACTATCACCTCCAGAGCCATCGCAGCTGACTTTGAAGCTTTTGGACCCACCCTCAAGACACTCATCAGCCTTTCAAGTCAACTCATCTTTTAACTCTAGCAGCATTAGTCCAAGTAGCAATGCCATCAGTGTTGTGTGAGAGGAAGCAATGAGATTGAGATATTGTTTGGGGGCAAAAACAGTGAGTCTCTGAGAGAGGTAGTTCTGCATTTAGTGGGTGAATTCATCCTGGAAAGCAAAAAGGAGGGGGGCGAGGAGAGGGGACGTGATGTGGGGGTTTTTCTGTTGTAGACTAATTTTTTTTTATGTACATAGCTATGTTTATGTCTTGTGTCATAGGATAGGCAGTTGGCATTTGGCAGGTTGTAAACTACAAAAAATGAAAGGAAGGGTGGCAGTGAGGATTTGGACTCCTTGAAAGTCTCTCTAAGGTAATCCTCACTGTTAACCCAGAAAGCTTTCAATGCGGGAACCATTTTGACTCTTTTGTTAGACTGCACATTTCAAGTTTGTGCAATGCTTTGCAATTACAATTGCATTTGGTTGGTAGTGAGTTTGCTGTATGGAGAGGCTCTGTAGCACCCCTCCTCCAGCTCCCCCACCATTGTTTGAAGCAATGAATGAGTGACTTGGATTGGTTTTCTTTATTGAAGGTCTGACACTTTGTGTGAGTTTGATTTCCCTTGGAGAGGGTTTCTTGCTGCACTCTATCCAGGGGTTAAGCTTCAAAGCAGTGTTTGGAGAGGGTTTTCCCCAATCTCATAGATATGCCTGCACGCAGAAGGTATGTATTTTTCCATATGTTGGAAAAGTCTTCAAAGTTCACATGGAAGGTATGTTGTAGATGTCCTCACATGGTATGTTTGTCTCCTAACATGGGTATGTCTGTTTCCATATGTTAGGAAGGTGTCTTCTCATGGAAGGTATGTTTAAAAACCTTGTTTGTGTAATACACAGACAAGGGTCAATGGATTAGCACATTAATACTTAGCAAATATGCAAGTGTGCGGTCCAAGGAAGAGGCTTGTGCCTAGGTTGGATATAAATAGCTTCTGTGGCCAATGAGGGATGTTAGAATGGGATGCTTGTATAGATTTGAGGAGCTTGGTTCAGGATAGTGGCACTCAAATACTATAGCCTCTGTAGGCTTGTGCCTAGCTGTGAAGAAATTGTTTGTGAGCAATGAGATTGTTCCTAAATTAGTGTCCCTGAATTCTGTTCAAGAGTTGCCGTAGTGAACTAGTACTTCAATGTTGCATATCTTGGAGCTTCGGAACTTTTGACTCTCTGTTTTCTGATTTTAATGAGACTAGACTGTGTGTGCAAACCCTAACATTTCTGTAAAGTTTTGAAGCCTTGCAATCCTCCTCCTTAATGAATGAGAGAGAGAGAGAGAGAGACAGAGAGAGAGAGAGAGAGGGTTCTGGCATATTGTTTACATGTGTTAGAGAGGTCTTCAAATACATGAAGATGATATGTCATAAAATACATAAATCACTATTGAAGTTGATAAGTCTTCAACTTCTATTTGTTAATCTGTTAATGAACTTGGAAACATTCATTTATCATGACAAAAAGCTGCAATGGGTGGTTCAACAAAGGTGCCTAATAATAAGGTAAGTGAGATGATAAATGTTCGTGATTCAACAAAGCGGGAAAAGAAAACACTATGATGTACGAGATTTCCAATATCAAAAAAGCTAAGCTTTCATGTTCTCTACATGAAAGACAGAAAGTCTGCAGCAGAGGTTTTTTGCACTTTTAAGAATATCATTAATTATTATTTGCACACAACTTTCATCTTGTTCTTGTAAAATGCCTGTTAGTAATAACTCAAATACCTTTTGTCAGCTTTGAATGAGCAAAATTATGCCCCTGGGAAATAGTTATGATTTTTGGTTGTATCTTCTTCTATACAGAATGTGAGTGAGAGTCTATAATTGATCCTACTACCCAGTTTGTCTGTCTCAAAAGAGAGAGACCTCCAGTAATGTTTTCTTTTTGTTTTCCTATGACTTGGTGTTTAGAAAGTTGTCTGGGAAAAATAAACCTTGACAATGATGATTTTTGTCTTTTTTTCAAATTGGTTTTCTTCTATACTACTGACCCCTCTTTTTTTTTTCCCTAGACCTTTGCATGTTTGGCTATCATCATATACCAGCTATTTTGGCTGTTGGGTTTTTCCACCCCCACTGTTTTTTTTTTTGTTGCCGCTTCTCTTTCCCTAATGTAAAAATTGTACAATTTTACAAATATCAGATTTTCTAGTTCATTCATCGGTGTTGGAAATTGAGAAACTTGATGCCGAAGGCAAACACACCTGCAAACAGAACAGCGAATACAACTGGCATTGCAAGTACAAGGCCCAACATGTTGTTGTTGAACCCGAATGTTTGAGAAATGAAGTCCTTCACTTTGATGTGATCACCACTGCTCGTCAGCTCCACATACGATTCTATGTCACCGAATTGAGTTGAAATCAAACCATATAGTGTCCATGCCACTGGACATGCCCAATAATACCATATCCACCACATGGGTATTTTCTGCACCCAACCCAAAATTTCTTATCCTTTGTCCCTCATTCACTCTGAGCAAAACCCCTATAAATTTTTTTTTAAAAAAATTCAGTCCAATAAGCATGAGCATGAAAAAACCCCAGTATCATGCTTGATCTCTTCAATGAAACTGTAAAGAGTGATGGGATCACTCACCCTTTTTTCCAACATCAAAGCCTAACGTCACGGAAAATTTTCTTAATTCATCATTGTTTCCTTGGAAGGACCATGCATGATATGTGTTGTTGAGTAAAAACTTACAGGCTTGAAGATGAGAAAGCCGGAGAAGAGATTGAAGACAGAGTAGAATCCGGAGGCAAGAATTGCTGCAACTTGATGGTTAGGGGTAAGTGCGACTGCCATCATCCCATAGTATGTGAAGTAGAGGAGCGTGAAGAACATGATGAATATGTACCAAAGGAACTTGGTCACACTCCACTCCAGATTGATCATGGAAAATGTGATCAATGAATACATTATGGTTTGAACCAAACAGTAGGGTACCTCTATCAGAATCTGCAACCAACACAACCCAGGGAAGACAGCCAAAAGCAAACTGAAAACTTCATTTTGGATTGTACAGGCAAAATATGCAGAAATTAGAGTTAATCCATTCTATGACACATTTTAGGGTTTGTGGTCAGAATTGTTGGGGAGTGAGTGCCATCGCAGGAAAAAAATAACACAGAAAGAGCAAGACATCGTAGTACCTGGGCAATAGCATAAGGGACAGCTGCATACATGCCAGCAGCTCGTTCTCTATAGAAAATCATGCGCTCAATGGCTACCACAGGCTGCACTGTGGTGGCATTGTTGATTCCAAGGAACAATGTTGCACCATACATGGCCCCCAGCACACTGAATAAGTTGCTCTCAACCTCTCTGCAACAGAATAACCCATTTGAAACTATCACTTCCCCAATTAGGCTACCAACACAGTTAAAAAATTTGGTCTCTCTTGAAACTCATGACCCATGACTCTAAACCCTAACTCATCAAACCCACTAGAATTCAAGGGCCAAATTGTTTCTAAAAAAAAACCTTACGTTTTCTTGCCAATGTTCCAGAAAATGGTGCCAAAGAGGACAGCAGAAACAAATGTGAAAAACAGGCGGACACAATTGTAATCTGGGCTACGCCAATATGTCCAATGCTGTTTCCACAAGCATGCTCTCATTTGTGTCCAGAATGATTGTGAGTATTGTGTCCGGAAATACAGATCCTTTGATCCTGCCAATGGAATGCTTGCAGTCTCTACCGTTTCCTTGTTCCGCCTGACCCAAAAATCATAGAAATAAAAAAAGAATTAAAATAATTCCCATAAAAGCATTCCCAAAAGAAGGAAAAGAAGAAGAAGACCTGAAAACACTCACTCCCTAGTTTGAAATCTATCTTTTCCAAACTCAAAAAAGAATTGTCATTTGTATTATTATCATCATTATTATAGTAGGAGGATTTCCAATATATTACTGGTAAAGATCTGAGTGTCTGTAGATTTCTGCGAAGTCAATGCTCAGCTGTTGTTCAACCATGTCGCTGGTTACATCAAGCATCCATGTTGCAGGATTACAACCCTCCTTTATCCTTGGTACTCCTGGAATTGCCTGCAAACCAAAGAGCACAAAGGCATTATAGCTAAGGCATTATAGCTAGTACCAGCAAGATTTGAGAAAAAAGAATCAAGACTGACCTGCTTGCTACATTGGACTCTATACCCACACACTGTAAATTGAAAGTAAAATCTCCTGTACTGAAGAACTTTCAGACCAAACCAGTGTTGGGTGGTTATCAGACATCAAAACTGATAACCAGCAGTTCTCAGGGGGCAGATCTCAAAGATATAACCATGGTTCTCCAGCCCCCCCAAAAAACTCAAATCAACGACTGGTTCCAACCTATAACCATGGTTCTCAAAAGTTTGAGAACTGGTTCCGATTTCTGAAAAAAATCTAATATCCAGTCCAATACTCTTCTATACAACTGCCAGTTCTTTGCCAGGCTTGCTTGAAAAACCAAGGAACCAGAGATTCTTTAATTCTGAAAATTTTAAAGGAAAAAAAAAAAAACCAGAACCAGGAGGGTCTTTGATCCTGAAAATTTTCATAAACCCAGAACCTGAGGTTGTTTGAATTCCCAAATGTTTCTAATTTTAAAAAAATACAGAACCAGAGGTTATTAAGAAATAAATAAAAATCAGATAACCACCCAACACTGGACCAAGCCCTCTTCAGAAACTTCAATTAGCACACGAATGATCGAGTCCTTTCCAAAAGAGGTACACACCTCAAAATACTTAATGAGATTGTGAGAATGATGGCCGAGTGGTCCCATATAAATCACTTGGCCTCCACGCTTCATCAACAACATCTGCAATTTATTACCAGATTGCAAGGGCAATCAGATGAGCACAGCAGCAGCAGCAGCAGCAGCACAGCTGAGTTTAGGATTTCAACCCTAAACCCTATTCATCAACAGAGCTGAATTAATAATATGTAATCAGTCCTCAAATCCTGCATGTATGATGATTTGAGCCTACCTCATCAAATGCCTCAAAGATGTCAATGCTTGGTTGATGAATGGTACACACAACAGTACGTCCAGTGTCGACTGTGTTACGCACAGTGCGCATAACAATGGCAGCAGCACGTGCATCAAGCCCACTTGTAGGTTCATCCATGAATATTATGGACGGATTTGCCACAAGCTCAACAGCTATTGTTAGGCGCTTTAGTTGCTCTGTTGATAGGCCTGTCATCCCAGGTAACCCCACCAGTGCATTTTGCAATGGCACCAACTCCACCAACTCCATTACCTCCTCCACAAATTTCTGTTCTTCAAGAAAAACCCAACCCAAAAAAACTAAAAATCAATCAATCAATAACTCTCTAAACCTCAAAGTTCTCACCTACAAATGTCTCTTCTTGTCCCCATGTTCTGATGCAAAGTTGCAAAGTTCTCCCAAAAAAAATGCCTCATTCTGAGTTTCAGACATTCCTGATGATAGGCACTTTCAAAACATTGAATATGTCCAACAACATCACGAATAGTCTTTTTACCAAGTTCCTACAAAACGTAACAACTTGGCTCTCTGAGTTTTTTGTTTATAAAGGTACCATCAGGGCATTTACCTCACGAGTTTCCTTGCCAATTTCAGGAGGTAGGCGAAGCCAAGCAGAATAAACAAGTGACTCTTTGACAGTAACTTGAGGTGAGTGAATGTCATTCTGTTCACAGTAGCCTGAAATTCGTGCAAAAGTTTGTTGTCTTTTTGGGTACCCACAAATGCGAATCTCGCCTTCTATGTAGCCACCAGTTTTCCTGCCCCCAAGAACATCCATGAGAGTTGTCTTGCCAGCACCACTCACCCCAACCAATGCAGTGAGGACACCTGGTCGGAATACACCGGTCACCCCACACAGCAGTTGAAGCTTGTCCTCAATCACCCCCTGCTTCTTCATCTCCTGTGTATCAACACAAATATATATATAAATAAAAATCATCACATTATTATCACATGCTTAAGTAGAGTCCATAATTTACGACAAAATTGATGGGCTTCAGGCATTGGGACACACCTTCTACAAGACCCTAAACCCTAAACCCCATTCTTTCCCACAACAACCCAAGTGGCCATGATGCTGCCTACAACTTAGCTATTGCCTTCAAAGATTTTCTATTGCTACAGTTGGATCATGCCACCTACAAGTTAAGCTATTGGCTTTCAAAGATTTCTGTTGCTACAATTTGGATCATGCCCAGCTTAACACCCAATTACAAAAACAACAAAAAAAGTCATGAGGAGGTTCAATACCGCAGGCATGTCAACAAAATACTTAATATTTTTGAAGGAGATAGTCAAGGGATGGAATGGTAATATCATGCCATGTTTTGGCCTGGCAGCAGCAGCTTCAGTGGAATCAATTGTCAAAGTGCGCCTGCTTGGTTGCTGTTGCGCCAATACTCCTTGCCCATCTTGTTCTTCTCCTTCCACCACAAGTTTCACCCGCACCCCAACACCTATTCCATCCCCAATGATATTGCACATTTATTGGAAAGGAAGGCTATCAAAAGGACTTGTGGGCGGGTCCGTAATAAAAAGGTATGATGAGAAGAACACATGTTGGGTATGTTGACAGACTCCAAAATAAATAGAATATAAAACCCACATGGAAACTGGAAAAACAACGTGTTTTCACAACAAACTAAACCTTAAACCCTAAAACCTAGAGTATTTAGAAAACATCGGCAAAAAATTGATTTGACCAGGTGGGGGATAGAATGGAACAATGGGTTATAGAGTATCACCATCCATATCCCTTGACAAAGACCGAGGAAGAAGCTTTTGGGACTTGTGATGTAAAGGAGGTAGGGCAACTTTGCCTGTCCGGTTGGCATTCCTTTGTGCAAGTGCTTCCTCTGATACAATGGCTTGGGGTTTTCCTAATGCTGTTTTTGTCATAAACCACCCATAAAATAAAGATTACAATTCGTAAAGAGAAAAATCACTCACCTAGTTTGGTAGAAATTTCACAGTTTGCATCATCATGCCCCTTGATAAAGGGAGCAATATATTTCTCTAGAAGAGGGGGGCGGGAGAAAACCACACAGAATGATCACAAAAAAGCATAGTCTGTAGTAGTAGTAGTAGGTAGAGAAATACTACATAACATGACAATTTTGAAGGTCAACAATTTTGAAGACTTTGTGAAAGGAATGAACTTACGGTTTAGATATGTAAGCGCAAGAGTGTAGAGCGTATAGAACAAAAACACGTAGCCCACCAATGCTGCTACTCCTATCCAATACCAGTAGGCATGTGCTGGAATACCACTATTAAACAACACCTGTTGCCCTAGCGTCCTGTTACTATTTGCGATTGGCTGCAAAAATTTGTTGTACCTTGGCTGTGTTAATAATATTATAAAAATTGCGAAAAAGGAGTTACATTGTCAAGACCCATTTCAGAGGCTATTATAAGAAAAAACATAAACAGCTCATTTTGCATTGTTTGTGTGTTTAGAGAACCACAAAAAAAATTTAAAAAGAGGAAAAAAGAGGACTTGTAGTAAGTACCTTGGCCCATTGTGGTGCCAAAAACTCGTTGACAGTTAATGCTTTCTCAGCATATGCAACTGGAGATGACCAGTAGCCCCAAATCCACCAGGCCTTAATCCTGGGTTCTGGAATAATGAAGCCCGCTAGCATGAAAATGATGAGAAGTGCAAAGGTTCCTCCTGTATTCGCCACCACCATTGTCCGACACAAACCCGCAATCAAGCGGAACATGGATGATGATAATTGGTGTATCACAAATAGCAACAAATACGCCCGCAAAAACCTGGCACATCCATCCATAATTCCTGTGACAAACTCCCATAAAAATTTATTTCATCCTCCTCAGCACAAGATGACAACCATCATCTCTATTTACCACCATTTGGTTTGGAATTTTTAGTAGTGTCAAGACTGTTGGTGGGGCCATTCATTCACTCAGCTGAAAATCTCAGAATGCTTCACTTGGGTTTGCCAAATGAAAGGTTATAGTAGTTAAAAAAAAGGAAAACCTAGAGAGACGATCACCTGCTCAATTCAGGCGCATACCCAATGCCATAGTACGTGATAAGCGAGTACATGCCAGCCTCAGCTATGGATGATGGTATACTCAACACCAGACTTGGCAGTGCATAAGCCCATGCAGGATAAAACAGCAAGTCCCGTTGCTTGTAAAACACTGGGAGACGGAAAATCGTCATTGAGAGTTCAGCATAGCCATTGAACATTATAATAATAATCCCAAAAAAAATAGCTCCCAGATAAGTTGCACCATCCTCTTGTTTGTCGTGATGTAGCGTTGTGCGGAAGAAGACACTCATTGAGATCAATGCAACCACGCCAATCTATTTCCCCCATTCCAGAAAGCAAAAAGAGAGTTATATACACATATATATATCTTCACTTCAATGTGTAACAGTTGAAGATTTAGGGTTCAGGGTTAGCATAAACAAAAACACACCACAAATTTGAAAGTTTTTCTTTTCTTTTTCCTTAGTGATCCCAGACCTGAACAGTCTTGAAGATGTATACGAATGAGTTCCGTTTCATCAGAAGCCACTCCTTGGCAAAATTTGCCTTGAACAGTTCCCAGTTGCTGACAGAGTATCTGTAGAACGAGAGCGCTGCTTTGTGGCTCCGCTCCTTCTGATATGGTACCATTAACTCAGCTTCCATTCGCTTTCCAATGTGGAATGTCTGGAACAGCTCTGCAAAGTGCTTCACAGATACATACCGGTATGGTTGATGCCTATCCCAGTACTGTTCTTGATCCTTCTGTGATGTTACCTGCAGGAAAACAGTTCCTTTTGTTTGTTATCACATCTTCTGTCAGCTGATGGGTTTGTTCACAAGACATCCAACTCACATCAGTTAGGACTTCTGGGTCTCGGTTTGGAAGTACTCTGAGCACACGCGCTGCAGTTTAAGCACATGAATTGATGGGTTGGTTTTTGATGTGGCTGGATATGGATGAGATGGGCAACAACAACAACAATGGTGGTGGGCCTTACCTCCTGCAAGAAATCAGCAATGCCTTTGCGTTCTGGACACTTGAAACCGCAGCCTTGGAAAAACTCCAAAACATTTTCTTTCGGCCCATGGTACACGACCTGACCTTCTGACAATAAAATGATATCATCAAACAGCTGAAATGTTTCAGGGGCAGGCTGCAACAGTGACATCAGGATTGTTGCCTCCATTACGTGACAAAACTGACTCAGACATTTCACAATCTGGAAAGTCGTTGAGCTGTCTAAACCTGTTGATATCTCATCCATGAACAGGGCTGTTGTTGGCCCAACAATCATCTCCCCTGAAACACAAATACACGCAAAAGACCAAAAAAGGAAAAATAAATGCATGAAATAAATGCATACACACATCAACCCACCAACTACAACCCCATTCCAATAACCACAAACCCCCTTGCAATACTTATACACATGTTTGTCTACCTCTAGCATTGCAACTACAATGACTGTATGGTAATCAATGTTACTTGACTGAAATGACTAACTACATCTGTTTTGACTCAGATCAGTCACTCTTCTTCAGCTCCAAAATGCAACTGTTTCTTATGTGCACCCCATGTGTAACTAACCATGGGCAACAGTGACGGTGTGATGCATTCAGCAAGTAGATTAGGCATGCCAATAACCATGTAATTGTGAGTCCCCCTTTCAGGAGGGTTCTAAACTGACCAAAAAACCAGGAGGCACTTTTTCGGCCCAAAAGATAGACACAGCTGAGGAATCAACAAAGCAAAATTCTTGAGGAGGTTGCAACACACCTGTGGTGACACGTTTCTTCTGTCCTCCAGAGATTCCACGGTGCATGTTGTCACCTACTAGTATGTCTGCGCATATGTCGAGTCCCAAAATCTAGAAAAAGGAAAACAAAAAGGATACCAAAGGGACAAAGCAGGAACCTGATTGTTGTTAGTATCAATGCTGCTAAGAGTTCTGAATTTAAAAGGGATAATTTCACACAATTATCTTCTTCCATTTTATGTTTTAAAAAAAATAAAAAATAAAAAAACAGAACCCAAAATCAAGTCATTTATTCAGACAATTTGGGTGGCGATTACTGTGATGGGTTTTAGGACCTTCATTATGTAATCGGTGGAGATACTGCTCTGCATACCTTCCACAGCTGTTGCCTGCAGCAAAATCCAACCTTTTGACCAATGTAAGGTCATGGAGATTTAGGGATCCACCAACATTTTGGGGAAGAAGAACAAGACAGGGCAGGAAAAAACAAATTGGAGACCCAATAGAGAGAGATGAAGGAAAAAAAATAACAGTTGTGTTTCTGTTGAAGGTAAATAGAAAATCTACAAATTTGCACTAGTTCATCAGGGCTACAACAAGGATGCGTAGAATCCAGCAGCCAGCTGAATAGATACAGGTACTAACCTTCATGTAAACATCAACATCTTTTTCTGGGAAGATTCCAGCTTCTTTCTCTCGTTTAGCAAGCTCCAGAAGCATCTCTGGTGGGATGGGAAACATATATATGTGTCATATATATGGGCTGGGATATATATCAATTTCGCACCGGCAACAAAATTACACCCAAGAAATCTTAAAAGCTTATTACCATATCGGGTGCCAACTCCCTGGCATCTTGCAGAGAAATCAAGGGTTTCACGGACTGTCATTTCACCGACATGTAAATCATGTTGGCTGATATATGCAGATGTCTTTTGTGGCACAAATTCGTTCAGCATGTGCCCATTGTATGTTACCTTTCCCTTCACCTATGATTGGCAAAATCAATCATCCCCACTTAGACCAAAAAGCTCATTTTGCTCCCATCACAGGCTAACCTCCTCCTCGACAGAGACACCACATCTATGTAAAAATGTAATGTTCAAAATAAAAACCTGTTGGGTGCTTTTTCTTTTTCTTTTTGAAAAAAAAATTAACCCTAAAAAAGAGAGGAAATGAACTTCTGTTATAAATTTAGAATTTTTAAAAAAAAAAAAAAGATTAAAATAAAACCCAGAGGAGTGAATGTATGTAATGTTTTACCTTCAAGTCTTTATCAAGCTTTCCAGCAAGTGCAAGTAACAAGCTTGTTTTCCCAGAGCTTGGTGGACCCAAAAGCAGTGTCATTCTGTTGCAGTAAGTTCAAGATTCAACAAAATCAGTGCATAGATAGACAAAAAAGAAATCCATCAAACAATGAATGAACTTTCAGTCGGTTTTTTTTGTTATTAGGGTTAAGACTAGTTCCTCATCATTGTGATAAAAATCAATGCCATGGAGAAACTGGAGTAAAAACAAATGCAGCTTTCTTGTTGTGATCTTCTGGTCACACAGTACTAAGAGAGACCACTTGCAAAAACTTCAACTGTTCCAATTAGATCCCCACCCGAAGCTCCAATTTGAGCTAACTTCTGCAAGAGAGAGGGGGAGGGAAAAAAGAGAAAGAAAAGAAGTTGGATGGATTTTGTCAGAAACTAGATGGGAAGAAGTAGTGCTGCAGCTAAATACCACCCCTTCCGGAAAACAGCAAAAACAGAAGGCTCCCAAATTGAGCTAAAATTTTGCAGGAGAGGGGGAAAAAAAAGAGTCAGGAATTTTGTAGTCAGGAACAACAAGATGGTAACTGCAACAGCAGCAGTTACCTATGCCCTCCTTCAGGGAAATGGCAAAAGAGAAGGCAGAGCAGGAGAGACAACAACAACAATGGGACCCCAGTTGTTCAGTAGTGATGTGATGGATTTATTTATTTACACACCTTGCAGGCTCAAGAATGCCACTGACATTGTCGAGAATGTTTAACACTGTCTTCTTGGTGGGTGATAAACCCACTGTATCCAGAATGGCCTGAAAAGACAAAAAGCCAGCAGCAGCAAGCAAGACACAATAGGGGCCAAAATGAGAGAAGCTCTTCTTCCTTCTTGCTGCTTCCCATTGAGAAGCTTGCATGCATGAATGAATGAATGAATGAAAGCTTCTTCCTGTCCTGCTTCCCCATCTTTCAAGAAACAGACAAACTGGTGTGTCCATGACAGAATGAATGGCAAGTGAAGCTGGGATTAAAGAGAAATGAATGGCAAGAGAAGAAGAAGAAGAAGAAGAAAGAAGAAGGGGATATGGAGAATTGTTTGCAGAATTTTATTTCAGTTTATTTTATCTGTTTCAGTGGGGGGTTTGGGGTTGGGTTTTGGGAGTTTTTCTGTTCTTTTCCTTTACCTCCACAAAGTTGAGAGTTGCATTCTTGAGTGTTGGGAGTGCTCGATCTCCAACAAAGCAGTTTGCATTGATTGTCAGATTCTCATACCTCACTTCCAGAGTTGGCAAATGTATCCCAACTCTGCATACAAAGCAAAGAAACCCAACCAACAAATCCCACAAAACCCCAGTGCACAGAGCTTCATCATCATTGTCGTAATGGTCATGGTCTCCTTCTTGGGTGTTGCTGCTGCAGCAGGCAAGGAAGCAAGCAAATCCAAGCTCTTCTGCGGCAACGCCTGAGAGAGAGAGAGAGAGAGAGAGATTTATTTTGGGGTATTGTTGTACCTGTCAATTCTGTGACGGAGCTTCAAGAGAAATCTCTCGTTGTCTTCATCGGCGACTTTGAGAAGGTTGTCGATGATCCTCTGGCGTTCCGCGAAGCCCATGTGCCTAACATCCACTTCCTGGTGGACGATTTTGCTGCCCAGGAATTTCTGCAGGATGCTGGTTCTCAGTCGATCGTAGGTGGGCAGCTTCTCCAGCGCCGCCCACTTGAGTGCCTCCTCGTCGTCCATCTCCTTCTCCTCCTCCGCATCCCCCCCCCCGCCATGCCTTCTGGACTGATGAGCTGCTGCTGCTGCTGCTGCAACAGCAGCAGCTCCACCGCCACCGGTCATGTAGCTCCTCCTGCTGCCGCTGCTGCTGTTGCCCAATACACGATGCTGATGCTCCGATGCTGATGATGATCCCAACCCCAACGTAGTCGTCGTGGTCGCTTTCCTTTCTGCCCATAATAAGTCCATGCTCTTCTCAGCTACTGCTGTTGCGGCTACTGGAGAAGAAGAAGAACCCATAGCTACCGCTAGCTAGTTACCCAACTCTCTCTCTCTCTCGCTCTCTCTCTCATCCAAACACCCCAAAAAAACAAACAACAAAACTCACAATGCGGAAAGAACGCGAGCTCAAGAACACCTCTCTTCCTCTCTTTCTGTGTCTATTAGTCCTTCTCCGCGAGTTCATCCGATGCCCGGCGCAAGTAACGGAGGATCATGGTTGCGGGAATCGGAAAGCACAAAGCGCGTAGAAGAAGAAGGCGGATCTGCTACTGCCGCTGCTGCTCCTACACAACTCCCTCTCTCTGTCTCTCTCTGTCTCTGAGTATCTCTCTCAGAGAGTCTTGTACCCGACAACTACTCCCAGAGTTTCTCTGCAACCAATGCTGGCTTAGCTATATCTATGACTCTCAACTACCGACAGCTGGAAAAGCACAAGTTCTGCAGCTGCAAAGAGAGATTGACGCAACAGGAGCTCCAGTGAGAGTCTCTCTGCCCTGCTACTACGGTTTGGGGGAAAAACAAGAAGAAGAAAAAAAACAAAGCAAGGAGGAAGAAAAAAGAAGACAGACACAAGGAGCAAGAGCGCAAGCGAGAGAAAGAGAGAGGCAATGGGAGCAGCAAGAGAGTGTGGTCTGTGAGAGAGAGAGAGAGAAAGAGAGAGGCACAGTCTCTTGTGTCTGACACCATCTCTGCTTCGTCTTGTTGTTCGTCGTCGTCTTTCCTGTCTCTCTCTGTCTTCTGTCTCTCCGGAGAGGACGACGCCGCCAGCCGGGTCCCAAAATTCGCGTCCCAAAATGTAGGTCTCAAACTCATATCCCAATTTCAGACCCCAAAAATCAAGTACCAAATTGTAGGTCTCAAACCCAGATCTCAAAACTCAAGTCCCCAAAGTGTAGGTCACACTTCCAGATCCCAAAACTCAAGTCCCCAAAGTGTAGGTCACACTTCCAGATCCCAAAACTCAAGTCCCCAAAGTGTAGGTCACACTTCCAGATCCCAAAACTCAAGTCCCCAAAGTGTAGGGCCACACTTCCAGATTCCAAAACAACTCAAGTCCCCCAAGTGTACGTCATACTTTCAGATCCCAAAACTCAGGTCCCAAAGTGTAGGCCACACTTTCAGGTCCCCAAATGTAGGTCACAAACTCAGATCCCAGAATGTAGGTCTTAAACTCAGGTCCCACAAATTTTGTCTCAATTTCAGATCCCAGATTTCAGGTGTCAATTTCACATCATGTTTTCTGTTTAGGTATAAAATGCATCCCACCAAGAAACCCCCCACCCAAATTTAGGTCTCAATTTCAGATCCCAAGTTTCAGATTGTGTTCCAGCGACAAACCCACTCAGATCCCCAAATTCAAGTCTCAATCGCAGTTCATGTCTTTCGGTGCAGTCCACTCAGGTCCTCAAATTCAGGTGGCAATTTCAGATCAGAGCATCTACCAGGTCCAAAATTCAGATCCCAAAATGCAGGTGACAATTTCAAATCAAGTTTGAGCACGTCCATCCCAAGATACCCGAATTCAGGTCTCAAAAGTCAGATCGCACAATCCAGGTTCTCACAATTCAGATTATCACAATTCAGGTCTCAAGTTTCAGGTTCCAATTTTAGATCCCAATTTCAGGTCCCAATTTCCGATCCTGTTGTTCCGTGTCTGTCTCTCTGTTGGAAGAGAGACGACAACATCGCATCTACCCAGGTCCCTAAATTCAGGTCCCAATTTCAGAACACTAAATTGAAAATCCTTAAAACGTCCAGTTCCATTTCAAGTTTTGGAAAGTCACGTCCCAATTCCAAGTCCTCAAATTTCGGATCAAGTTCCAAAATCAGGTCCCATCTTGAATTTTCTTTTTCCTCTTCTTCTCTTTTTTGTTTTGATGCCTCCTTTCAGGTCTCAAAATTCAGGTCTCAATTTCATATCTTAATCTCAAGTCCCCAAATTCAGGTCCTGATTTTTCCATTTTCTTCCTCTTCTCCCTTTTTGTGATTTACACAATTTTGCATACGAGGTTGCCTTCTTCGCTGGCTCTTTTGAGGTCCCGAAATTCAGATCCCGATTATTTCATTTTCCTCTTCTTCCCTTTTTTGTAATTTCCATACTAGGTGTGGATTATTCCTTTTGCTGCCTCTTTTGAGGTCTCAAAATTCAGGTCTTGAAATGCTTTCTACTTCCACTTTTTCCATTTTTTCTGTCTATTTTTATTGGTGCCCTTTTTCGCAGCTTTTTTTTTTCCCTTCCTTTTGCCAATTTAACTCTACTATAAATATTATATTTATGGCCTATCATTTATTGTTAAACTATTTTCAGAATACAGAATTCCAAAACATTTTATCCATTTCTCCTTTTTTTTGTGAACAAATTGCATTCATGGGGTTTCCATTTTTTTTTTCAATTTTTTTGATTTTTAAAATATCAAAAAATTGTCTGTCTTCCCCCCCAAAATTTAGAAAAAAAGAATTTACAAGAAAATACCTTTTGAAAAAAAAATCTTTTTTTGGGGGGGGTAAAAAAAAACAAAAGAAAATCTCTATTCTTTTGGAAATAGTTTTTCCTTCTTTTCTTCCCTTTTTGTACGTTTTGAAGACCTCATGCTCACATAACAAGCGCACAAGTCAAAGTTGTGGCCATTGTTCAAGGAGGCCAAGGCAACAAGCAAGCGTGTCTTTTGGCATGCAGCCGAGCTTTTCATCAACGACATTCAAATTTGTTCGCCTTCCTATGGGCACGGGAACCAAAGAGACCTATGCATAGTATTATGGAACATGCACAGGGGTGGTGTAAATAATCTGAAAACAAAGGTGCAAATCTTAGAGTTATTTCAGGGTGTTGACCTCATCTTATTAACTGAAACTTGGCATTTCCCAAGCCAACATTTGCCACACGTTGAAAGGTGCGATTCACTTGTGGTAGCGCACACTATGCAGTTGGGAAAAACAAACGCAATAAAACATAGTGGGGGGGTTATTACTTACTTTCGTAACCACCTTAGCCCAAACATGTCACAGTGAAAGGAAGGAAACCACAATTCTTATCTATGGATACGAGTCAACAAGGATGTTACCCCTGATTTGTTTGTCTACGTGGTGTACGCTACCCCTGTTGGCTCCAAACACGAGAGCGAAATTTTTGTTTCAAAACCTCGCAGTAGATATTGCTGAGGTTCAAACTTTAAGGGGCATAGTACTATTGGGAGGGGATTTTAATGCACGTATTGTAGTGCTACCAGATACCATTGACACTAGCGACCTTTGTGAACTATTATAGGCGCTTGAGCTCGCTGAGACTAAGCAACCAAGTGTTGTGGCTAAATGACAAAACCACAAAGTTAGTGTTAGCGGTTGGGGCCGTGAGCTCCTGGGCCTATGTTGTGACGTTAGATTGCTCATCCTCAATGGCCAGACACCTAGTGACAATCAGGGGAGTTCACTTGCTTGGCAAATGGAAGGCACAACACTATCAATTATATTGTTGACTCTCTTACAGTCTGCTACACACCTCAAGGTGATAATAAATGACACCCGTTACTGCGCGATGGGGGGAGACTTTGACCATAGGCCGTTGCGCCTATGGTTAAACATTGATTGCAGCTTTGTTGAACCACAACATACAATTATAACCAAAAAATTCTTGATTAAGTTCAAATGTGATAAATCAAAAGCCGAAAAGTATCAACTTGCCCTAACAGCGAATCTTGGAAACTTGTGGGTTGTTGACTCGATTGGGCATCTAGGGGCAGACAAGATAGTTGACATGCTGCAACAATGTGCGGGTGTTGTAATAAAGTTTACTTTTGGCAGCAAGTCTTTGAAAGGGAGCTACAGAAAGAGAACTGCCATAAACCCTGGTTTGACATTGATTGCCATATAGTGAAACATGAGTTAAAGCTCTAGTTGAAAACTAACCCTGATTCGCACGCCACTAAACATCAAGAAAGTAAACTTAAAAATTTATTAAAAACGAAAAATAATTTTTCTGAGAAAGTATAAGAGTTCAACATATGTGTGTGCTTACCAAGGTGGATGCGCTTTCATTTTGGAAAAAGTATCAGCCAAGGGCACCCGTTGTGTGCAACTACGCTTTTGGAAGGCTTCCATAGGCTAGTTGGCCAATCTTCGCCACCCATACAACTGTGAACTAATCACTCAGCTTAGGTGATCGAACCTCCACCTAGCCACACCTTGAACACAGATATCACACTTGCTGAACTACTTCAGGCGCTAAAAAAACTATAAAGGAACAAGGCCATCGGTTTGGATGATATGAAAGCTGAGTTCATTATGGATGCGAGAGAGCTACTACACATGCCATTATTGACAGTGTTCAATTGCTTTCTAGCATAAGGCTTTCTAGAAGTTCTTTCCACTAGGGTGGTCCATGTGCTCTTTAAAGGGGGTGATGCCTTCGAATTTGACAACTATAGGGGGATAACGATTGGGCCTATTATAGCAGAGTTGTTCACTATGATCCTTGACAAAAGGTTAAGCAAGTGGGCTGAATAACATAGGCTACATGCCAAAGGTCAAGTTAGGTTTCATAAGGATTACTGCACTATTGACCAACTCTTCATATTGCGAACTCTAATAGAACATAACAAGGCAAAAAAAAAACCACTCTATTTATGTTTTCTGGACTTCAAACAAACATTTGATATTGTGTCGTGTGACGTGTTGTGACAGGTGTTGGCTGGCTTCGGGGTGGAAGGATGCTTCTTGCGATGCCTACAGGTGATGTATGCTAAAGATACTGTACGCATCAACCACCCAAGTGAAGGTGTCACCTCCAACTTCAGGTGCCAACAAGGTGTGAAGCAAGGTTGTCCTTTCAGCCCCCTATTGTTTGGGCTATATTTGGATGGTAAAGAATGCGATGCACCAGCCCTAAGAGACATGCATGTATGATTGTTGTTTTTTGCAGATGACCTCACTCTAACGTCGGAGTCAAAGGTGGGATTGCAACAACAATTAAACGCACTCTAGCAATTTTGTGTTAAACATGAACTTATAGTGAAAGTGAAAAAAACAAAAGTCATGGTGTTCAATTCTGCTGACCCATGCCAAAAGTTTGTGTTTGAAGGTGACATTATTGAACATGTGCAGACCTTCAAATACTTGGGGATCCTGTTCAAAACCACCTCAAACTTGGATAGTGTAGTGGAACATCTAGCAGCTACGAGTAGGCGCTTGTTGTTCGCACTGAATCGCCGTTGTGTGAAGCTACGTATTATGGACATTAAGCTACGTTATGACCTCTTCAACACATTAGCGCGTTCCACAGCAAGTTATGCCTATGAAGTTTGGTTGGACTCCAAAAAACTAAAGGCTATTGAAATAATGTACCGAGGGTTCTTTAAATATTTGCTCATGGTGCAAATAACAACTAGCACGTCCATCGTGTTGGCAAAATTTAGCAAATTCCCTTTTGAACATTTACATGGGGACAAGCATTACTATACTACAACTGTGTGAGCACGGTCACTAAAGACCGCATCTTGGGAAAGGCATGGGCAGCCCAGCTCATTCTGTTTGTTACGAGAATAAAATGTTGGGCTAGATCCGTGAGAAAATGGCTACTCCAAAATCAGCCCCGGGAGGTGGCAGGTTTTTTGCCTCCGATTCAACCACTACTAGGAACGGCACCTCAGCTTGCAACGACCCGTGCGTTCCAGGCGGGGACTGCTCAATCATCGCTGGGAATGGTTTCTGAGACAATGCACATACATTTGACCCATCTCGCATGGGTAAGAGGTTGGGCGGAGAACCAAATACCTTGGTGCAATGCGCACAATGTACGAATGGGAGCTTAGGAGGTTGGGGCTCCACCCCCTTTAAGTTTTCCCCACACAATGTTGAATGTAAAAAATGTGAAAGATAATATACGGCTAGCTTTCATTGAAATTTTTTTTACCAACCGTGAAATTGGGACCAACATATAGACAAGATACTTGCACTTCAAGGGTATGTCGTACAAAAATGAAAGCTACTTGTGTGACATCAGTTGTGTTCAACTGCAGAAAGCTTTGGCCCAGTTTCGGTGTGGCAACACGCAACTTGAGGTAATGCTAGGTGCGTGGAAAGGCGTGCCATACGCTGTGAGGCTTTATTGAAGTTGTGATTTAGGGAAGGTAAAGGATGAATAACACTTGTTCCTTGCCTATCCAAATACACAAAAAGTTAGGGATCACTTTTGTTCAGCCCTACCCTTCACCCACATGAGTACTCTTGTTGAGCTCATGCAAACTACAAACATAGTTGCCCTGGCCAAGTTTGTGGCATGTTACCAGTACCAGAGGACAATTTGTCCTCCATGATCTACCTTTTGTCTAATGGACTTTCTGGTCCCAAACAAATGTAAAATTGTAAACAATAAACAATTTGTAGAATTTTTATTTTTTATTTTTCCCCATGTCTACAAAATACACATCCCCAAATATTTCTCAATTTACCATACTTCTTCTAAGCTTTTTTTCCAGGTCTCAAAATTCAAGTCCCCAAAACATTTTCTCTTTTCTACACCATATTTCTAAAGCTCCATATTTCTAAAGTTTTTTCTTTTTCTACATTTCAAAATACATGGCCCCAAATATTTCTCTTTAATGCCATATTTCTAAATTTTTTCTTTCTTTCTTTCTTCTAGGTCTCAAAATACAAGTCTTCAAAAGATTTCTCTTTTTTCTTTCCAGGTCTCAAAATACAAGTCCCACAAATATTTCTTTTTAATGCCATACTTCGAAACTTTTTTTCCAGGTCTCAAACTACCCCTCCCCTAATATTTCTTTTTTATGCCATATTTTAAAAGCTTTTTTCCAGGTCTCAAAATAAAGGTCCCCAAATATCTCTCTTTGATGTCATATTTCCAAGCTTTTTTTTCCAGGTTTCAAAATACAACTTCCCAAATACTTATCTTTTTATGCCATATTTTAAAGCTTTTTTCCAGGTCTCAAAATAAAGGTCCCCAAATATTTCTCTTTGATGTCATATTTCCAAGCTTTTTTTTTCAAGTCTCAAAATACAGTTCCCCAAATACTTCTCTTTTTATGCCATGTTTTTAAGTTTAGGGTAGCACCCATCTTGTTTAACTTGGGATAAAGAATATTTTCAACAAAAGATTAGGATTTTTTTTAAAAAAATTATAGTGTAGATTCAACTAATTTTGCCAATATTTGGGGGGAAATTTTCCAAATTTTCAATAGCACAATATTGATAGGAGGTTTGTTTGTTTGTGCTATTGATAGGACCCATCTTGTTTAACTAGGGTTAAAGAAATGTTGATCCAAAACCTAAACCATACCTTATTACATAGTAGGTAAGACAAAACCTTATCCAACCCTTCTTACTTACTTCACCTTAGTATGATGGTGTTTATTTTTCACATTTAATTTATTATAGACCAAAGGATTGCATGAAAAAAAACACTCTTCCTACATTTTTCACCAATTTAATGGTTAGCAAATTGATTGAAAGATCTTTTATGAGCTTTTATTTCAAAGACTATATACATTTTGTTCATATGCACTTGAAGATTTAGAAGAGTTTGTCTTATTTGGCAAATGTTATGTTATATGAACTTGAATTGTGATAAGAAAAGATGAATAAAGTAAAGAAAAAACATGTGAGATCATGGAAATCTAGAAAAGGAAAAACTTAAGAACAATTACATGGATAGTTAAAAGAGTTGATGAGAACAACTAAAATGAAGTAAATGTTCATCCAAAGAATTAAAAATCCCAAAACCAATTGTCCAAATTAATTAGCAATTTGCCAAATATATTAATTAACCTTAGCTTAAATTCGGATATATTCCATCACCAAGGCCAAAAACATTTCATGCCCAATTATATGGCACATCGGTTTTGGCACCACCACCACATGCTTGAACAATTGTATTAAACTCATGTTCGTCATTTCCCATTTTTTATTAGCTTTTGGTCTTGCAATACCATAGTACCTAGCCAGCCTTGACACTAATTATATTAATATTTGTAGAAATGTTGAAAATTTCCTCCAAAAATATTTATTCAAAGAACAAATTTTTTTGTAGGACAATAAAGATTATTTGGAATATTTTATTTTTGACATGAAATCTTCAAATTGATAAATAATTATTCAACAAACATGTGTTGAATATGTTCTTATATATTACAAACATAATGTGTATTTCTCTTTTGTAGCTTGATCCACCTATTAGTTAATAACTATTGTATCTACATCACGTCTATATATATAGAATATTAAAATAAATTTTCATTGTTAAAAAAACTGGTGAATTTTTCCAAAACATTTAGCAAAATTAGTTGGATTTCTTACAAGCTAGAAAAAAAAATCCATAATTTCCCGAATTTTTTGGTCAAAAGAAAAAAAAAACCCAAAAAAATTGGAAAAAAAAACAGTCTACACCATTCATGACCTTGCCTTTTTTTTTTTTTTTTTTATGGGTAGGGGTTTAACAATTTTGTATTATGCAATTCTTTCTTTTTTTTTTACCACAAAATTGCATTTTAATAAATTTCATAC
>Ga0116227_10003190_pt1 | contig 36681 bp, 32 predicted proteins | sample S1TSphgellanicum_FD_89693 | JGI IMG/M metagenome (GOLD analysis project Ga0116227, IMG submission 89693) | Host-associated microbial communities from peat moss isolated from Minnesota, USA - S1T2_Fb - Sphagnum magellanicum MG | ecosystem: Host-associated > Plants > Peat moss > Unclassified...
AAAAAAAAAAAAAAAAAAAGAAAAAATTAAAAAAACAAAACAACGCCGAAAACAACCCAAAAAGGAAACCCAAAAAAAAAAACGGCAAAGGGGGGGGGGGGGGGGGGGGGGAAAGGAAAAAACGACTTTCCACCCTAAACCTAATGTTTGGGGGGAAAAAAATCCAAACATACATATGTACACACACACACAATTACTAGAGTGCAAGAATTTTCTTGAATTTTAGTATGGAAAAACCTTCATAGAGTTTGACACTAGTTTGACCCACAATGATTATACTCTGCTTACAAGACAGGAATGAGACAACACCCCCATCTTCCAGCACTACTAGGTAAGGAACGAATTCATGCACAATAGGTAGCGATACTAGATACTTCTGTGATACTGGAATGTAGGTGGGTGGGTTCCACAAGAATTCAACTTGTATAGATATCTGTAGATTGTACTAGACACAGGCTCTCGATCGATCGTATAGTATATAGTTTTTAAAATGCAACTCCAACTGTGCTTCAGGTTTCGTATATATATATACATATATTTCAAACTGTTTAGATTTTTCTGTTTTTTTATTTTCCCCCATTACCTATGTTTTGTTCAGAAACTAACTGGCACCGGCCAAATTTTACCAATAAAATTGTTGCAACGAAAGAACACATGATAGAGATGGTGCTCAAAACCAGCACACGCAGACACAAGACAGACAGAGATTTAGAGAGACAGAGGCAGAGATGAATTGACGAGATAATTCATTTGAATTAATGCAGTTTGTTTGGTTAGTTATATACGTGGTAGTCTGCTGAAGCAGCCGTGAGTTTGGTGGAGTGCTCTTGACGTAAAGCTGGGAGGGGTTCAGCGAAGGAGAGGGGGTTGTAAAACACAAGAAGAAAACGTTTCCACGAACGCAACGCAGCTCATTCGTAGTATTATATCTAGCCTTTGCTTTTATCTCTTTGCTTTTTCTTCTTTGTTGTTGGACTTGGTTGTTTGTTTGTTCGTGCAGAAGGAGAATTGGGCTCTTGACTTTGAATTTATCGATTTATTTGTTTTTGCCCCCTGTAGGAGTTGTTGTTGAAAGGTTACACTTGACTAGAGGAAAACGGGAAAAAAAGGTGTTGCTTAATTTGGAAACTTGACGTGGGCGGCAACGAAAGTCGCGAAATTGATCGCAGCGGCAACGAAACTCTAGAAAACTTTGAGACGGAGAATTTGCCGACCAGAGCTGCGTTGCAGGAATCGGTTTCCCTTTGCTGCTCGTTGCTGCTCTAGTCTTGTTGGGTGTTTCGTTGTTTGCGTGACCTGAATCAGTTATGTCGCCAAATAAATCCAGCAGTAGTACTGCCACTAGTAGGGGGAAGCAAGCTTGTTTTGCTAAACTTTTGCAGATTACGTAGAAGCTGCTGCATGTGTGAATTTATGATCTTTCGAAGCTGTGAGAATTATACCTACGCCGCCCAAGAGAAGGTGACGAATTGTGTGTACTTGCTCCCCCCCAAAGAGCTTATGTTCTAGCGTCGATTGAATAGAGAAGAACGTGCCCCTCAAGGGAAGAGGCGGCTATAACCATCAGCCGCAGAAAGCGGAATTAATAGAGAGAGAGAGGGGGGGGGGAGAGAGAGAGCGGGGAGCCTGAAGGGATGAGAGTTCCAGAGCAGAGTTCGTCGAGGACGTACTGGGACTGATTATGCAAAATTCTGTGTAGGAAAAGCAACAGCGAAGATTAGACAAACTGGAAGCGAGTGAGTCCCGGCCGGATTCCAGCAGTTACGATAGAACTCCCGTTAGCCGAACAAAACCGAGACTGCCGGATCCAATCTCTGAAGTCTCGCTCATGGTGTCTGCCTTGGCTCAGCCTTCGAACCTGGTTCCTTCGTCCGACGGCGCAGCAGATTATAGCTATGAAGCGCCCAGCTCAAGCCACCGTGCGTCGCCGTCGACTCAAGACTATCAGCAATACGGGGATTTTAGGGCAGGAGAAGGAGGAGGAGAAGAAGGAGAGCAAGTAGCACCAACAGCGGGACAGAAGCGGTTTCGAACAGAGGAGCGACAAGAGTACGACGGACGGTGGGTGGACCCTGCGAGAGCAATCGCGGCGGCATGGCAACCGTCAGGAGAGGCAGCGAGGAGACGCGCCGACACGAGTACGATAATGGAAGCACGGCAAGGTTACAGCTCTGGATCGATGACACAGCAGCCTCATATTAACTACCATTCTGCGCCTAAGAAATTGCCAGAGCTTCGACGACCCAAAGGTGAGTGCGTACATCGTCTTCGCTTGCAGTCCGTCAAGGTCAAGAATTCTTCCGTAGGGTTCTGCAAAATTAGGTTTTCAGGGTTTCCAGGGTTTCCAGGGGTTTTGTAACCTGCAGAGCGTGCATTCTCTGCATGGATTCCACACTCTGCTAGGATTGTATGAGCCTCTTTCTCACAGGGGGTTTTTTAGAGGAGCTGAATTGTGCTTCAACTGAAAGACTGGTTTTTGTGTAAACTGTGAGGTGCAGAAGAAGCAATTGCCATCAAGTATGAAGAAAGGGAAGTGCAAGTTCGGGAGGAGAGAGAGGCATCATCAATGCAGTCTGTTGAGGCTGGGCCATCTGCAGCAGCTGCACATCAACCTGAAGCACAACCAGTAAAGAAGCGCAGGTATCGGGGAGTGAGGCAGCGGCCCTGGGGGAAGTGGGCAGCTGAGATTCGAGATCCAAAGAAAGCTGCAAGGGTGTGGCTAGGAACATTTGACACTGCTGAAGATGCTGCTTTAGCATACGATGCAGCAGCAAGAAATTTCAGGGGACTTAGAGCTAAACTGAATTTCCCTGACCATCCTCCAAGAGAACCACAAGAGGCATCTCCTCTAAGTCTTCCCTCTTCCACAACAGTGTCATCACTGCCAGTGCCATCTTCAACTGTCATGACACTGTCAACACTTGCTCCCTCCAGATCATGGGCAACATCATCAATGGCAGGTGGGGACTCAATGAGACAGGTACCCTCAAATATCAGCAATTGGAGTGCTGCTGCACACAGACCTCCAACCTCTTCCACAAGTCTGCACAACATCCCTTTGATCCCCATGACTAACCGTGCTCAAATGTCTACAACTCTCCCACAGCCACCTTCTAATTTGCCTCCAGCTCACATGACATACTTAAGTCCTGATTCCATGCAACAACCCATGACCTATGACCAACAACAAATTTTGTGGCAAAGGCATAACAGATTTACATTTGCAGCTCCAACCACACCACCCACAGATTATGGTTTCCCATATCACTCTCCAAATGTCTTGCAACAACAAACTAGGTCTTCAAACATGATCCAGTACAGATTTGAACATGTACAGTCTGGCAATCTACAAGGTTCACAAGATCAGCAGGCAATTCCCACCATGCCAGAGAATATGTCTGGGCAGCAGCAACAGCAGGCCAGTGCCTTTGCAACAGGCACTTCTCAGTTGAGTTTAAGACAACAGCCGGAGCTGTCATATGATCAAATATTTGAGCAACCAGATAGTGGGTGGAGCACTGAATCCATGTCGGGACAAAACAGCACTGGGTTGTCACTTGGCCAAGACTTCATTAACACCTACTTCCCAGAGGAACAACTACCACCTCAACCCTAAAATTGACCTCCATACAAGCTTCACTTCACAGTTTGTATGCAGCATTCAATGAGGCAAGTCAGGCATTGATCAGTACCTCTTGTTTTCTGAAGGGCAGGGTTGTGTGTCCAGGGGTGGTGATTGCACTAACGCAAATTGATTCTCAGCAGAATCCAGTTATGAGTATAGACAGCATAGGAAGTACATACAACCTAGGCAGATTCCTGGGGCTGGGATATGGGCAGTCAGTCCTAGAGGATAAAACGTTTTGAATGCCCTGTTGGCACATACACTGTAGGAGCATTTCTTTGTGCAGCTGCTCAAGTTTTGATATGTTGCCAATGAACTTTGACTGTGGCAAATGGCTCAGTCAGCCACCATTCTTTCATTCATTAACAAAACGAATTAATACTCTTTCACAGGGTACGTCAATAGCCAGCATAGTGGTCCATGAACTCCAAGACTCCAAGGACTACAGTAAGTAGAGGTAACTCAAGAAGATTTTTATTTTGCACTACTTATGAAGCTGTTAATTTTGGGAAAGAGATTATCATGCTAAAACCTTTCGTACTTAGATTGAGTCAAACTACTTGGAAGTTGCCTGTTGACATGATACTAAAGTTGATGAGATTTCAAACTCAACATCCAGAGACCATAACAGCAAGCTGCACCAGGAAGACAGGAAAAGGCAACAACTAGAAAGAACACACTAGAACCAAAACATGGTGAGGGAAAAAATACCAGTCTCACATGTTCAGTGACCATCAACAGCAACATCTATGATGGTAGCAAAGTCTAGATGTGACATCAAGAAGCACATCTACAAACTGCTTGTATGATGTGTGCACAACTGACGTACTGGTATTGTTAAGTTTTTGTTTGCAGGATGCCTACTGTGAAGGTGGACAAGAGAAGACATGTTTCCAAGTACCTTTGTGGCCATGGCTATATTCAGATTCAATTTATCCTGACTCTGTATGTCAGCAATGTAACAGCAGCAACAACCAAGGGAGGAAAAAGAAAGAGAGAGTTAACAGTTGATTGAGATGTTGGAAACTGTCACCAAGAAAATGAAGCCACCTTTCTGTAATGAAGCTCAGTACTAGCCCACTGGTAAATACCAGACTTTCTATCTGAAGTTGGGCTAAGGAAAGCATGCCTGGTCAACAATAAGCTCTCCCTGCATTGTATGTGTTGAGCTCATTTTGTTTGGTCACCATGCCCTGTAGTGAATGTGCTTCATTCTTTCATTCAGCATTTCACCCACAATAAACAAATGACAGGGGACACAACCCTGTGTTCCATTTCCTTTCAGAAATCTCAGAGAATGCAAAGCATCCCCATGAACCTCATTCAAGCCTTAACGACTATCCTTATTCAAGCTGCAACAAACTTGTGACAGCAAGTTTCATTTCAGTTAAGCTTGTACCTGTACAAGAAAGCTTCTAAGCCTAAGGCACAGAGAGGATAGTGGTTAAGGCCTCCTGCACCCTGAACATATCCTTTGAACACATAGCCGGTGACAACTTGGATGCAGAACATCCACCAAAGCCACTGCAGAACATATGTAGAAGATTGCAGAGAAAACTTCACAACAACAACACACATTGAAGATGACTGTTTCTGTCAGTTCCAGCAAAACCAAAACCAACATGACATGAAAAGAAAGAGTGCAATCATAATCTTATGAGCATTCCAACAAGCCTAGCCCAATCCGCTTTCCAAGCTGTTGGAAAAGTCCATAACCTTAAGGAACAGGACATCAACATCCCATAGACAATGATGGAGTTCACAATCAAAGCAAAATATATCTACAAGATTGCAGAGAAAAACCTCCACAATGACACGTCAGAAAAACCTAAACAAACATGACAAGAATGAGAGCAATCATAACCTTGTGAGTGTCAGTCAGTCACAAATTATCAGCCCTCAGATTGGTCATGAATGGCAGTAATAAACTCTCATCACTCCCCACTGGCTTCCTCTGCCATCACTCCCTACCAAATTCACCAGCTCCAGCTGATATGTGCAGATCAGTACATGATCATCTGCTCACAATGAGCAGAACTTCATGCGGAGTTGGTTTCTGCTGCATTTCTGAATGAAACGTGTAAGAATTCAAAGATTCCTTTCCTTAGGGAGAGCCTTTCTAGAGTGGAAATGGAAATGGCTCCAGTCAGTTTGAAAAATAACAAATGGACAGACTAAACCAGAAGCAGTGGACTCAAATCTTGCAAACCCTGAAACCCCCAATATAAACCCCAATAAAACAAACAAATCTCAACCACAACTTGATCCACCTTCGGCAAAACAACAACCACCAGAACAACAGCAACAAAAATACAATAACATACGCAACAACATGCGACACAATTTCTCCTCAAGCGGAAATTCAAAACTTCAAGCAATGCAAAAAGATTCAGCCACGACTTCAAAATCTTTTTTTGTCACAAGAAATATGCAGATCCAGAGATGAAAAAATAAACAAGAATGATGAATGGATGGGGCATCCAACATACTTACTACTGAGATCGAAAGCGTCTTTGCCTGCAAAATCCACCGGGAAAGAGATGAAATTTCCTCAAAGCTCACCTGCGTACAAAAACATGACACAAAACTGATGAAATAGTAAGAGCAAATATCATCACACAAAACTTCCAAAACATCTCCTTCCAAAACACGAATTCGTTCCAAAACGTTTCTGAAACAAAGTTGCTATACACACAATCTCTCTCTCTCTCTCGCTGTGCAAAGCAATGCAAGAAGAAGAAGAAATATTGGGTCGAGGATTTGGTGCTACATCCGGGGCCAGTTTCATTTCACAAATGACCTAAAAACACACACTCGTACACAGATTCTTTGCAGTCTATGTGCCGACAGAAAGCAAGAAATTGCAACCTCCCAAATCCCAAGCAATCTTCCCCATCCACAACAAGCTACAATTATGTATAACCACCACACACCAAGAAACCAAAAAAACGAAAACGAATAAAAGAAAAACATTATTGAAAGTTGGGGATCTCTCTTTTGAAAAAAGTCAATCAATGAGTGTCAGGGTTTTTTTGTGTTTGGATTTTGCGATGTAGCAAAATTGGCAATCATCCACGAGATGGATTAGCCAAATCTGGCTACAGGTCAGAAATGAATGAAAGTGAATTTTTTTTCAAGAATCTTGCTACATTTTGTGACCTCCTCTGAAACTATTGCCCCAACATTATTTCAGCAACATGTCCGAAATGCATCATTAGTTTTGAGGTGGCCTGGCATGGGTTTTGATGCCTGGGCAAGGTGAGCCCCAAAACATAACACCCTCTAAAACATGGCAGGTTTCGGCCATGCCCAAATGGTGCATGTGCCCCCTTCTGAACTCCATCCATGCCCATTAATGGGGCATCAGGGTATACCACTTTATACCTTTCCCCACATCCACAAGCACTTTGTATTTTTTTGCTAGAGTATTCTGTTAAGACCATTAATGAAAATAATGGAATGGGTTTTAAAGTTTAGGTAGGAATTGATTTTAAGCAAAGATGGGTTACATGGCATCCTTTACAAGGAAGAGGCACATTCCATGTTTCAGTTAGGGTTTAGTTTTTTTTATTGGTCTAGTTAGTTCTATTAGTGCTCCAAGTTTTCTGGTTTACTTTCTTACAACATGAGCATGAGGTGATAACACATTGTGCGTGAACAAGGGAGCTTGAAATGGTCTTTGATTTTTCTTAGGTCAAAAGTCCAATTATTGGTGATTGATAAGAGGAAATATGGAAAGTGAAGCATTGGTGTTGATAGTAAAAAATGTGAAGATAAACAAGATTATTTGTAGAGACATACATTCGTGAAAAGTGGTTGCAATTATTTCAAGAATGTCACAATCATTACTGAGAGGATAGGAAGGAATTTATTTGTGTGCATTATAAATGCAAGAAAAACTCAAAGAGGAGGATCAATGAGCATCGAAAGAACAGGTGCGAAAAAATAGTGAATGCTAAAGGGAATTTTTTAACCCTCAAGTTGTACCCACCACTAAAAAACGCAATGGAGGGCATGCATATTGTGAAAGGTGGAAACATTTCGAAATATTGGGCAAAGGTGAACACATTGTGAAAGCCAAGGCACAACCACCTTTCATCTACATTGGGCTTTATAAGAAATATAAACCTTGCAACACAAGTGAAAGAAGGAAAGAACACCACCCTTGGATATTTTAACTTGCAACATAGGCTAATAATTTTTGGTTGTACATAAGAGATGATTCATGAAACATGCAAGCCAAACATTCAAACAACTTTCAAAAATAGACCAAAAACTATAACATTTAACTTCATTTAAAACTATGTATACACAGCAATCGCAACACAATGGTATTTGATCAAACCCTATTTATGTGATTCTACAAGATTCTAATGTTTCCTTGTTTGTTTCGGCAAGTTTCTATTATCAATTGTAGCCCCCTTGAAAAGTAGTAGTCTCATTTTCTGTTTTCAATCATTAGTTATCTTGATTAATATGTAACATGTTCTAATACCAAAAAAAATTGTGATTATGTTTTGGTGGTCACATTTTAGTAAGTTTCAAAATCTTTTCCACAAAAATCATGTTTCAAATGAAGTTTAAATCAATGTTGTCAATTATTCATATTCAGCTTCCATGTTTCAATAATCGTGTTCCAATGCCCTAGAAAACAATCAATCGATATGCTTTAATGGTTGTTGATTGGCATGTTTTGAGGCTATAATATGTTTCAATTCACAATGCACTTGGCACAATCTTTGCATCCATCTCACAATCTAAATAGTGAAAAGTCAAAACATACAAAATTTTTGACATTAGACTCGCCACTAGCAAATGTGGGTACCAACCCAAAAAAGTTGCATACCCCAACATCATTTGCCAAAAAGTCAAAAGGACACACTAGGGATATAGGAAGAAAAAATTAAACCTTGAAAGGGTGTTTTTGTTAGGGGAGTAATTACTTATTGTAAATAGTTAGTTATTTAATAGTTATTTACCTAGTTATTTTCTTATGAACTACTAACTAGTTTACATAGTTTTCATCATCATTTGAATTTGAATTGATCATAAGACTATTTTAAAGTGATCATTTCTAGCAAGACATGGGGATCATTGTAGAACATTGATTTTTGGAGAGTATGGAAGAAAAACATGTTATTTTCTAGAAAAGCTTCAACTCCATAGCTAGTTTTGTTGTTTTGATGTTTTGATGTTTTTTCCATATTTTGCATGAGTGGATTGAAGTTTTGAACTTAAATACGAGTAGATTTGATTGAGAAAAATTTACTAATATCAATTTCATGATATGATTTAGTCCATATTTTGACCAAAATATAGAATAGGAATTATGTATCATTAGTAGAAAACCCCCTTTTTTAACCAAAAGTTTTCAACTACATGACATTTGCAACTATGTTTCAACTAGATTTTTTTAATTTTTAAATAAAATTATGGAAATTACCAATTAAGTTGATTTGTTTATTATATTGGTATATAGTTGAAAGCATTTTTCAATTGCATGGTCATTTGCTGAATATTCCCAGCATCATCAATGTCTCCAAGTTGAACTTCCAACTATGTTGATAAACAATGTGAAGCATGTTTCAACTAAAGGGTCATTTTTGAAATATACTTAACATTTAATGTTCTTTAGTTGGCACACAGCCAAAACATTGACTAATGTTCAACTATTGAATGATAAAATGTACTAGAAGATGGATGAAATATAGTCTTGTTTGCAACTATCTTTTTCAACTAGGTTAAACAACTAATAGATAATTTAATTTTATACATATAATATTGTAATATTTATTTAAAATTATGATAACATTAAATTACATGTAAATTTTAGTTGTATAAATGAATGGTTCTTTTGTGCACATAAATATTAAACTTTAATTTCAAAATAGAGTTTTTTTTTATAAAAAATATGTTAGTATTAATGTTTATGTTTAATACACGTGTAATTTATTATTTCTATGTAGATCATTACAACATATCAAGTAATGAGACATGATTAATAATATTGTGTAACTATATTGTTTATTCATTTTTATACACATGATATCTTAATATTTGTTTAAAATTATGATAAAATTTCATTAAACACTAATGTACCCCATGTCATTGGCCCAATTTTGAATGCATAATTGAACTTTCCTTCCAAACCCCTTTTTGCAATTTGTTTAATTTCCGACAACAATAAGTACCCACCAAAAGTTCAATAATATTGTTCACACTTTAGGTCTCAAAATTATGAAATCAACTTTATTAAATCAAACTTGGTGAAGGCTTTCCAACAATATCAAGAACACCCCCAAATTCCAATATAGTTTTCAATCTTGGTTTTTTCAAAAAATTCAATGAAAAAATGGTTCAATAATCAATAGATTCCACACTATAGCTCCAAACATTCTAAACCAAATTGTTGCACCCCTATTCATTGAAAACTTTTTGATAATAAGTTTCATAACATAACCCAAGACACCATGGTTTGAAAGATATCATTATGACAAAACAAAACAAACTACCTTCCTTCATGGATAACTTAATAAGGTAACATGTGTTGTTAGCCCCAAATGTGAACACACTCAAGTCATTTTCCTTTCTAAACCCAATTTGTTATAAAAATTTTGAATTTTCAACAACAAAATTCATTCAAAATTCAATATTTTCCACACGTTAAGTATGAAAATTATGAAATAAATTTCATTAAATCTAATTCAGCTATTACTTTCCAACAACACTAAGTACACCTTTGGATTTGAACGAAATTTTTATTTATGATTTTATTAATTTTTATTAAGAAAATGGTTCAATAATCAATAACCTTTGCATTGTAGCTCCAAAACTTTTCAACCCAAATTTGTGCACCCCTATTCATTGTTAGGTTTTTAAAGATATCAATAGCATTATATGACGTAATTTGGTTTGGGAAATTTCAACATGATAGAATAAAACAAAACAAACTATTTAAATTAATAGATTAAATTATGTGTAAATTATCTTTGTATAAAATGAATGGTTATGTATGATGCAAATATTTTTTGTGCACCCAAATAATAAAATTTGATTGAAGGAAATTTAAGCAAACTCTGAAATATAAATTTATAATAATGTGCATGTTCAATACACCTAATTATTATTTATATGTAAATTGAATTTTATTTTACAACATATCAAATAATGATACATAATTAATATTTTTGTGGAATTTTAATGTTTATTAATCTTTATAGACATGATATTTCATTTTTTTTAAATTGCAATAAAATTTCATTAAACATTAAACTACATGTAAATTCTATTTGTGCAAATCAATGTTTATGTATGATGTAAATATTTTTTTGTGCATTTAAATATTAAATTTTAATTTCAAAATAAAATTTAAGGAAATTTTGAAATATGAGTTTGTAATAATGCAAGTTCAATATATGTAATTTATTATTTTTTTGCAAATCATATGTTAATTTACAACAAATCAAATAATGTACATAATCCATAATTTTGTGGAAGTTTAATGTTTATTCATTTCTATACGTATGATGTCTTAATATACTTTTAAAATTAAAATAAATATTCATCAATTATTAAGGTACACGTAAATGTTTTTTGTATACATGAATGATAACTTGTATGATGAAATTTTTTGTGCATATAAATATTACACTTTAAATTGAAACTAAGTTTTTAAAAAACCTTGAAATATAAGTCAACTTAATAATGTGTATAATTCAATACACAATAAACTATAACTCAATACATGCATAATTCATAATTTTTATGTAAATTCAATTTTAATTTACAACATATCAAGTAAGGATATTTAAGTAATATTTATTTGGAATATGTTCAATACATGTCTAATTTTATTATTTCCATGTAGATTCCATTTTAATTTACAACATATCAAGTAAGGATATTTAAGTAATACTTTTTTGGAATACGTTCAATACATGTGTAATTTATTATTTTCATGTAGATTCAATTTTAGTTTACAACATATCATGCAATGATACATAATTAATATTTTTAAAGTTTTAATTTTAATTCTGATTCTAATTTTTGCTACTAGTTCCAATATTTTTTCATTTATTAAAATTCCTTATTTATTTATTTATTTATGATTAAAAATTAAAAATTTAAATAATTATTATAATATGTACTTAATAAATTATAATATAATTTCAAAAATTATCTTTATTTAACACTAATATAATATAAAATATTTGTTCTTATTTAATATTTATTATACTAATTCATTTAATAGTTCCAACAAGTTCGATAAAATACAAATAAAATAGTTAAATAACTAACCTAACCTAATTATTAGCTACAATATTATTTTTAATGTTGTTGTTGTAGTTGTATTCAATTATTAATTATCACAACATTATATTAATTACTGTAATTAAAATATCATCTAAATTTTATTATTGAATATTTATATTTGAGTTAATTATTTGTTTTATGAAATGTTAATACAAATTTATAATGAATTTTTAATTTTTTAAAGAATTTAGTAATAATTATTATTTAATAGATAAATACATTTAATTGCTGATTTTTTTATTAAAAATATTCATCATATTATTTAATAAATGATGATAATATGTTTAATTATTTAATTATACAATTATATAGTTTAAAATAGTCGATGAATAAGTACTATAAGTAATTAAAGTAAGTAGCTAGACCTAGGGTAAGTAGATTATTAATTTAGGTCTAAACCTAATTAAGTTTATACTAGTTCATAAAACTAGATTACAACTATTTGAGTTGCAATTAAGTTGTAACTGAATTACAACTAAGGTAAACAACAAATGGTATTCTATCACCAAACACTTTCAATTTTTCCCTCATTTCAACACCAAATTGAACATTTTTTATGTCATTGGAAGCACAAACTAAAGAGCTACAAATTTTCTTTGAACCTCAAAGACAAAGGAACAAAGCAGAGAATGCAAGAAGAGAAAAAATGATATTTTGTCTCAAATTGTGTCTCTAGACCCCCTTTACTTCCAACAACTATATCTTGATCATTTCTCATTCATTTTGAACGATTTCATAGGCTACAAATGTGTTCTCTCAAAATCTATAAAACTTGTTTAAAGTGAAAAATTAAAAAAACAATAGTTGAAAAGCATAAACTTCAAAATCATATTGAACATTTATGAAAAAATCCAAAGCACAACCCTGTTCACTTTGAAAGGGCATATCTTGTTCATTTTCCATTAGATTGTAACATGTTTTTACAGATTTGGATATGCCAGGTGGAGGACTACAAAATTGTTTTAAGTTTCAAAAGGAACAAACCATGGACAAGAAAGTTATAATGATCCAATATCATTAAATGTTCGATGATGGGTGTATTTACCCTAGGTCACAACTAAAAATTTTATCCCATATTGTTTGGTTTCCATTACATGAATCCAAATTATATAAAAGAGTGCATTAGGATTGTTGGAGAACACAATAAACATGAAAATCTAATAACCATTGGGGATGAACCAATAAAAAATGTTCAACCCTAAAGGCTAAACCAAATGAAATAGGATTTCATTTATTAATTACCATGTGATTTAGGTCTAGGCCTAACATAGGTGCCTAGATTTAAGCACCATGTGGCCTAAACTATTTATGTGGATGTGCCATGTGTTATTTAATTATTTGTTAACCCTAAAATTTGTGAACATGCCATGTGTCATTTAATTATTCGTTGACCCCACATTTATCAATGTGCCACATGTTAAGATTATGAGTGTGCCACATGTCACCAAACCATTGGCCAAATGCTTGATTTACATAGTTGCAACACAATTGAAATGCTCAATTTACATAATTGCAACCTAGTTGAAATTATAATTATCTTTTTGGTTGATGTCATGTTTAGTTCACAGATGAAGTTCATCCATTAGTTGAATGTAGTTGATAACATCCTTCGATTATATTGTTAGAGCAATTTTCAACTAAATTGGCAAATAGTGGCATGTAGTGGTTATTGGTACGGTGATGACAAGTGGCACACATTTTCGGTTGTAATTTCACTCTTGACTTGTACTTTTCAACATTATTGGTTAGCAATTGCAAAAAATAAATTGCAACTATATGTGTAGTTTTTTATTTTGTTTGTAGTTGAACAATAGTTGAAAATGTAGTTACAAAAGGGGGGGTTTTCTATTAGTGTATAGACTATTTGGCAACCATCCCGAGACCTAAATTTAGAATGGAATTTAGACTGTTGTTTACATCTTGTTGTTGGAATTTTTGTTTCTAAAAATGGATAATGAAGTTTAGTTTTCATTTCTTGCATTTTTTCTGAATTTTGATCATAAATTTTTGTTCAAGAAATAAATCTAAGCAAAGTAGCTAATTGTGAAGATTTTGTTCTAATGCAAAAGTTTGTTTAAATTTGAATTAGAATGTTGAAAGATGGCAAATACAGTTGTAATTAAAAGTTTGAAGAGACAATTAGATCAAGTATAGTACATGAACAAGAGGAAAATGGCACTGCCATAAACAAGAATTTGAGTACAAATAAGATATATTAGCAATTTATAACACCTATAAGAGTTTTTCAATTATAATAAAAACATTTGTGGATAGAAGAAAGACCTACATGCAATAAAACGCCTCAAGTAACACCAATAATTTCTCATGAAGTGCAAACTAATGGAACACATAAGCACACCAACAATTTGCAACAACATTCCAAAGGAAAATAATGTCAAATTGAAAATGCAAACTCATAGGTTGAATTTAAACGAAGAAGTCAGGAATTTGGACCTTGATAGGGAGTTGCGTTAAAGTTAGTAGGTCTAATGCAACAACATGATTTTAATGCTCTGATTCATGGAAAAGAATAAAAACTCAATAGGTCAGAAAGGAGGAAGTAGTGCCAAGGTACATACATGTTTCACCTCCTTTCTATCAAGAAGAACATGAGGATGAAGAGCTTGAAAAAAAAGCTCATAATTTTGAACCTCATATTCATTATGTGGTTGAACAAAAAGTCACAATTCAAGGCATCAAAATATCTAGAGGAGTCGAATGTGTACTTATAACTAGATAAGAAACTATAGTCTTACCAAAAGTAAAACCAATAATGTTAGAAATACTATTCGTTTCTAATTCCCAATGTTGATGAATGTGTTAAACATTCATCAAAAGGATGAATAACATTCACATCCTTATAGTAGTTAGGTTAGGTTGAATAGTGGTGGTTAGGGTTTGGAAGTGGAGGCTACTTAGGGTTTGGCGACGATTAGGGTTAGGTTTTGGTGGCGGCTAGGGTTAAGGTTTGGTGGCGGCTAGAGTTAAATGACGACTAGGTTAGGGTTAAATGGTGGCTACTTTAGGGTTAGGAGATAATATATATTGGAGTGGTTTTGAGTTGTCTTTCATTCTCTCCTTTCATGGTTTTGAGTGCATGTAGAACCTTCAAGCCTTGTTAGTAGTTGCAAGCTATAGTTTTGTGATTATAGCATTTGAAGCATACAACCTTGTGATTTCTTATTAGTTAATACGATTATTCCATTTAATGAACCTTGAATGTTTCATTTCTTGCTTATTTTCAAGTTGTTTCTAATAGGTTATGGGCCCACACCAAGCAAGAGGAAGGACATTGTGTTAGAACAAGACATAGTCAAGGGTTTAGCTTGTATAACATAGAAAGGGAAAATCCTTTTGAGGGAAGGTTTTTTGTTTGCAAGGTTGCAAAGAGAGTAAGAGTCCATTTCTAAGTGAGTGGGAGGTGTGGAAGAGATTTCTTCAAAGTGTTGTAAGTTTTTCAAGCGTGAAAAAAACTTGTTCTTCAAGTTTTTTGAGAGTATCAAATTTCAAGGTGAAAGTGTGTGAAAGAGAGTTTTTCGATTCATTGAAAATTTGAGGTGTGTGGAAGAAAGGTTTTTGAGTTGTTGAAAGTGTGAAATTTTCAAGTGTGTCAAAGAGAGTTTTTTGCATTGTTGCAAGTTTCAAATGAAATTTCAAGCTTATGTAATAAAAGATTTGCAAGTGTTACAAGTTTTTTCTTTTCAAGTTTATGTGAGGGGCCAAAGATTTCTTGCAAAACTTTCAATCTTTTGAAAGAGTGTTTGTTGTAACATTTATGTTCAAAATGTCTTCTTTTCAAATGGAGTCGTTAAAAGTCATGGAGAAGTTTGATGGTGGCAACTTTCACCTTTGGAAGTTCAAAATGTGCGTGATGCTTTTTAAACATGGGCTTTGGAAATTTGTTGATGGGAAGGCCACCTTGCCAAGTGAAGAAGTTGTAAGGGCCGATTACAACGAAAAAGAAACAAAGGTTTTTGCATTGCTTTGTGAACATCTCACGAATGCCCAACTTGCACACATTCAATATTGTGACAATGTGAGAAATGCGTGGGAGGCTCTTTGTGATGTGCATGAAGCTAAGACCATTGGTAACAAGTTGTTCTTTCGAAGGAGATTTTTCACCATCAAAATGCAAGAAGGAAATGACATGTTTGTGCACATCAACATGGTGAAAACCTTTGCAGACCAACTACATTCCATCGAAGTGAACATTACGGATGAAGATGTTTACATGGTACTCCTCATGAGCCTTCCTCCATCCTTTAATAACTTAATCACAAGCTTGGAGTCAATGTCCACAAAAGGTGTAGACCTTCAATTCATTGTAGCAAGGTTGCTTCACAAAGTGTCCAAAAGAAAAGAATGTGAGAGTTCGGAAAGTACTACATTAGTTAACAAAACTCACAAGTCAAATGAAAAGCTTTGTTTCTATTGTAAGAAACTCGGACATTTTGTGAAAAATTGTTTGAAGAAGAAAAATGATGAAAAAAAATAATTAATCAAGCTTGTAAAAATCACGAGCAAATGTTTGTTATGGCATTGAGTGCCAATGATCATACCATGTATGATTGGATTGTCGATTTTGGTGCAACCCAACACATGACATTCGAAGAAAAATGGTTTACCACATACGAGCGCATTTCCCCAAAGAGGGTGTTCATGGGCGATGCACCGTTTTGGAGGCCATTGGCAAGGGGAACATCAAAGCCACAATGTAAGTGGGAGGCCAATTGACACACACAACCATCACAAAATCAATTGGTCACAAAATCAAAGTGCTACAATTTGACAACGGAGGAAAATTTGTGTCTAAGAAGTTTGACGCATTTCTTGCGGAATGTGGAATTCAACAACAAACAAGTGCACCTTATTCCCCACAACAAAATGGTGTTACTGAACGTGCCAATAGAACCATCATGGAGTGTGCAAGAAACATGATTCTTGCACAAAGGTTGAAACTTGAATTTTGGGGCGAAGTGATGAACACGGCGATGTACATCAAAAATCAATGTCCAACCAAGGCTTTTGATTCCAAGACCCTTCAAAAAACATGGAGTGGTAGGAAACCCGATGCGTCTCATTTGAGAGTTTTTGGTTATAAAGCCTTTGCACATGTCCCCGATGAAAAGATGACCAAATTAGAGTCCAAGTCCATGCCTTGTGTGTTTTTAGAATATTATGAAGGCACCAAAACGTATCGCTTGATGTGTGTAGAAACCAAGAGAATCATCAAAAATAGAGGATGTCATGTTCATTGAAGGGTCAAGGGAAATAGGTGGTGTGCTCCATCTTGAGAAAGAAGAAAATGTAGTTGTGCATTAAGAAGTGGAAGGAAAAGAACCATTGACCTTTAGTCAAGATACACCTTTGAATGAAACAAAAATGGAAGGTGTGCAAAGTGAATCCAGACCAAGTTTTTCATCAAAAGAAGAATTTGTTATTTCAAATGATAACCCATCTAGTGAACCTTCACAAGATGTGTTGAGGGAAAGACCTCAAAGGCAACGAAGGGAATGGCCTCAGGATTGGTGGATTGTTACCAAGGAGGTGGAGCGCGCCACCCTTGCATTTTTGGAGGAACCCCAAAATATTGAAGAAGCATTGACATATGAAAATTCTAAAGAGTGGGAGTGTGCGATGCAAGAAGAATATGATTCCCTCATGACAAACAACACATGGGCTTTGGTACCACTTCCTGTTGGTAGGAAACTCGTTTCTTACAAATGGGTGTTCAAAATCAAACAAGGGGCAAATGTGGAGGAGGTGGAATGCTACAAGGCCAATTAGTGGCAAGAGGTTTTACCCAAACCTACGAAGTGGATTATAACGAAACTTTTGCGCTAGTCGCAAAGTTTACATCTATTCGTTGTATTTTTGCATTGGCAACCTTGGAAGACATGGAGATCCATCAAATCAACGTGAAAACTACGTTTCTCAATGGTGAGATTAAAGAGGAGATTTACATGGAACAATTTCAAAGGTTCATGCACCAAGGAGGTGAACATCTTGTGTGTAAGCTTTACAAGTCCTTGTATGGTTTGAAATAATCTCCAAGGGTATGGAATCAAAAGTTAAATGTGTTTTTCAAAAACATTGAATTTATGAAGAGTGAAGCTAATCCTAGTGTGTATGTTGCACAAGTGGGAGATGTGAAGTTTTTCATTATGGTCTATGTGGATGGCCTCATTTTGGTGTGTAACGATCAAAACAAACTTTTGCAAATAAAAAAGGAACTAAGTCAAAAGTTTGAAATGAGGGACCTGGGGGAGTAGCATTTCTTTTTGGGGATGGAGGTGGAAAGGAATCATGATGAACGACTCCTACACATCAACCAAATCAAATACCTCAAGGAAATGTTGAAGTGTTTTCAAATGGAAGAATGTAAGCCCATTGGAGTTCTATTAGATCCCAAAGTGAAGTTACAAAAGAATGCGAATGGAAATGATGAATCAAAGGGATTTCCATATCAACAAACAATTGGGTCTTTGATGTATGCCATGTTGTGCACACGACCCGACTTGGCATACCCAATAAGTGTGTTGAGTCAACACATGGCGAACCCTAACATGGAGCATTGGATGGCCATCAAACGAATCTTTCAATATTTGCAAGGTACGTTGCAAATGAAATTACAATTCGATGTAACAACATCCAAGGAAGTTTTTGGATATTGTGATGCAGATTGGGGTGGTGATCTTGAAGATAGGAGGTCCACCACAGGGTTTGTTTTCATGATCAGAGGTGAAGCCATTTCTTGGAATAGCAAATGACAACCTACAATAGCATTGTCCACCATGGAAGCGAAATACATGGCGAACACGCAAGCCATAAAAGAAGCCATATGGATAATAAAATTGATGATGGATTTATGATACATGGAGGAAAAGAAAGTGATGGTGATTCGATGTGACAATCAAGGTGCGATATCATTGACCAAGAATCCTATTCACCACGCACAAACAAAACACATTTATGTACAACATCATTTTGTTCGAGAACAAGTTGAAAATAAAGAAGTTCGATTTGAATATTGTCCAATGGAACACATGGTGACAGATGTCTTTACCAAAGCATTATCCAAAGAATGACATCATAAGTTGATAAACATGTTTGGATTTAAAACTTCATAGAATGGGAATGTTAGAAATATTATTCGTTTCTATTCCCAATGTTGATGAATGTATTAAACATTCATCAAAAGGATGAATAACATTCACATCATTATAGTAGTTAGGTTAGATTGAATAGTGGTAGTTAGGGTTTGGAAGTGGAGGCTACATAAGGTTTGGCGGCGGTTAGGGTTAGGTTTTGGTGGCAGCTAGGGTTTGGTAGCGATTAGGGTTAGATGACGGCTAGGTTAGGGTTAAATGGCGATTATTTTAGGGTTAGGAGATAGTATATATTGGAGTGGTTTTGTGTTGTCTTTCATTCTCTCCTTTCATGGTTTTGAATGCATGTAAAACCTTCAAGCCTTGTTAGTAGTTACAAGTCATAGTTTTGTGATTGTAGCATTTGAAGCATACAACCTTATGATTTTTTATTAGTTAATACGATTGTTCTATTTAATGAACCTTGAATGTTTCATTTCTTGTTTATTTTGAAGTTGTTTCCAATAGCCTTTCCATGCCTTTGCCTTGGTTGTGAGCCCAAGGTTAAAGTCATGACACTATTGAAACATTTGTTTATCCATTTCAAAGTAAATTAATTTTAGTTATATTATTTCAAATTCAAATATTATTTCAATATGAATACACTAGTTGTGTAATCATATTTACTTTTAGTCGTAATTATAGTTGTATGTATAATCATGTAATCATAATTTTGACTATAGTCATAAAGATGGTAGTGACTAAAGACCACATATGACTACATGACTATGTTTGAACATTAGTCGTAAGATGTCATAGTCATAAAAACTAGATTTTAGCATTGTGTAACTTTGTACATATAATTTAAAAAAATTCTCTCATATAAAAAAATGCTATGTCTTTTGGGACTTATTTTCACATTTTTTGTAAACATCAAGATTAATGACATCTTTGAATTGAATAAAAGGAATCATCCCAATGCTTTGGATGTGGAAGAAATCATGCACTAGATTTGGTTTTACATGATCAAACTCAATAGACCAGTGGAATGGGAGCCAAGTTGAAAGACACTTCAAATAATTGCATCTACAAATAAACATGGAATTGAAGGAATGTAAATTGAAAGCAATGAATCAATTGAACTTTGAAATTGATAATAGTTAATTAAAACATCATATTTATTCATGTATGTCATTATAGTAAATAGTTGAACCTTTCTCATATTCAACACAATGGAATCAACAGATATGTGCCACAAAAGGTCCTCCAAGTTGAGAGCTTCTTTAAATAGGCATTGAATGTGATCTTTAATGAATTTCTCCCCCCCTTTTAAAGATGTAGAAGATTTTATCCCCTTCTCAATACCCCATTTGGAATGCTTGTTCCATCTTGAGAACATTAATTAAAAGGGTTGGTTGCTCAAATAACATTGATATCATTTGGCATAGTGGAATATTCATCCGTGCTTTAGTTTTGGGATGAATTTTATGCTTATTTCGGACCTCCATAGTCTTGAATTTATGCTCCATTTGAACCTAGAGGATGCCCATGTTCACAGATGATTTCAAAGACTCCAATGGGATAGACAAGCCCAAAGTCTAATGGGGTAAATAATTCATGAGAGAATTATATTTTACTAGAAACAATGCAAGAGGCCAAATTGGAGATGAAACAAATTTCAAGAGTGATGTAATAGATTTGATGAAAAGAATGAAACACTGGATAAAATGTATTAGTGTAGAGGTGGTCTTCTAGACATCTTCTGATTCATGGCATTATTTGGATACAAAAAAATGGAATATAAACATTTCAACAAGAATTGCTTGAAGATTAATGTACCATTTCTGAAATCTCTTGTAGCTCATCTCCTTTGTGAAATTGAACCCCTCCCTAAGATGGAACAACCTGCATGACATCTTGAGATGGAACAACTTGCATGACATCTTGAGATGGAACAACTTGCACGACATAACGAAATGAGAATAAAAGTATTAGTGCATAAATATAAATGATAATGTGAAAAGAAAGATTTGGATTAATTCCTTTGATCAACTTTTTGTCTCAAGAAAACTCTACAAAATGCAAATATTCAACCAAAAAAAAATCATTAAAAACTCAAAATGCATAGATTCAAAAAATCTTAAATAAAAACTAACATTAAAAAACCAAAAAAATAAAAATCTCTCCACTTTCCCTTCAACTTTTGGTGCTAAAAGTTGGAGGCCAAAACTAAGAAACACAATATTATTTTTGAGCTTGAGCTTCATGCTTTGGAGGTTGGAAATACAAAATAAGGCCAAGGAAAAAAAAATGTTTTCGACCTCCAACTTTTGGTGCCAAAAGTTGAAGGCCAAGAATTTTTTTTTACCTTGGCCACTCATGGAGCTTCCATGCTGACGCACTCCCAAGTCCCTAGTTAGCCCCAAGTTAGGGCTAGGTTACTCAAGTTGCGGAATGGTGAGGGATTTGAGGCACGCTCCCAACTTTCAACACTAAAAGGGGTAGAGGGGCATGCTAAAGCTCCGGGATGGGACTAGGAAGAAGTGACAAGCTATTCACTTACTCGAACCTACATCAAACCAACCAACAAGTTGGTTAGATCACATTCTGAAGCACTCTTGGTGCTAGGACAAGCTACGGGCAACTCTTGAGTCACTTGACTCACCATGGCTCGAACTCGGGGGAAGCCACCACCTTCCCCCATATAGTATTCTCTGTGCCTTTTCGTCGCACTTGCATCTGAATGGCACTTTTTCCCGGGACTCCCAAAATGGAGTCTCGAAACTGTCTCGGTTTGGACTCCCGAGACTTTGGACATTCACAACTTCTCGCTCCAACCTCCAATTGGGATGAGGTCTCAAGAAAACTTGTAGCTCTCCTTGAGAGCTTTGTAATGGTGTGTCGCACTCCCCCTGCACACACCGGGATCGGGTCGATTCCCGACTTTTAGTGGTCGGGAGTCAAATTGCCAGTTTGACTCCCGACCTTTTTTTCAACCATAACTTGTGCTGCAGATGTCCAAATGGCTCATGCAAGGCCATTTTGGACATCTAAACTTCAAGACCTTTTCAATGGTATCAATAACACTTCAATGCAAGGTGTTTTGACCCTTGCAATTGTGTTCTGAATTGTTGGGAATCCTAGAGGACTCCCAAGTCCCATTTTCGGGAATGTGAGTGGCGACCTCACACTTCCCTCAAAGTGGGGTTACAACACTCTCCCCCACTAGAAGAAAATTTTAATGTCCTCATTAACACTTAGAAATTTCTCTTCGCAATTGTAATCGCTTCCTTTGGATCCTTGGCCATCAAATGCTGACTTTTGCGGTAGGACCTTGCCTCAAGCTAACTTAGGCGTCCCTAAATTTCCAACATTTTTTTGGCAAGTCCAAGGGTATCTCATAGAAAACCCTTAACTCTTGCTCTGCCAAAAAACTAAACTAGCCTAATTAATAGAGCCCTCATTTGGGAGGCCATTATTTTAACCTTCCCTTCATGAGGGACTCAAGTCAAGTCTAATCTTGACCTGAGCTACTTGACACGACTCCTTTCCCAACCTTGCGCCTTGATCACAACAATCAAGCCTTGACTAAAAGGTTTGCTTATCAAGGTACAAGAAGTGACATTTGGGTTTTGCCAAAACCCAAGTCCCAAACTACACGATTCAAGTACGCGAATGGGGTCATGACTTCCCGCGTTGGCCGCCATTACCAACCAACCCTTTGGGATGCACTTAAAGCTTGTGCATGTCCTCGCAAGCTCACCTTGCTTGCCTCCTCTTTTGGGGTCAAGATTTCTCTTAACCCCAAAGTAGGAGTCGAATTTTGATTTGGGCTTACGCAAGAAGTTCCATTTGTCTAATGCCAACTTGACAACCCTATTTGCACTTATACACTATTATCGTGATACAATCTTTTGGAAGTTTTAAAGCCTTTATTTCACTTGCAACTTGATGCGGTACATAAGTTTATGTGACTCCCTGCCCCATTAAAAGAAAGGTGATGTCCTCATCACGTTCTACATCTCTTTTCTATCGATTTAGTGTGGAATTTTTCTATGGCTTCTTAAGCATGTTCCATATCAGATTCATTCACCCAAGATGCCTCTATTGGATGGTATCCTTTCCACTTCACAAAATACTCCCACTTTTGTCCTTTTAGTTGCCTTGACTTGAGCACGGCCTCCACTTCAAACTCTGGTTCATTATGAACCAAGTCTGGTGGGGGCCTTGAGTTGTGCTCTCGATTAGGCCTTAAGGCATCGCGAGCGACCGACTTCAAAAGAAAGACATGAAAGGTGGGGTGAACTCTAAGAATTTTTGATAGTTCTAACTTATAAGTGTCGGAAAGTTTCTTTTCCAACACTTTGAATGGGCTCGCATATGGGCCCAAAAACTTATGATTTAAACCTTTGGGTAATCGGAAGTTCTTGATGTTCAACCACACTTCATCCCCTTCTTGAAATTTCACCTCTTGTTGGGACTTGTTCGCAAAATCCTTGTACCTCTTGTGCGCCTTTTCCAAGTTGGCCTTTGCCAACTCCCAAAGGCGCCACCTTTCTTCATCAAGTTGTGTGACCATTGGCACTTCCTCACTTGCATCACACGGGGGTTGTCCATGTGCTGTTCAAATCATGGGCACAATTAGTGACTTGCTCGTCACCATTAGAAAGGGGGGTGGACCCAGTTTGGAGTGTTTCAAGTTGTTGTAACAAAACTCGACTAACTCCAAGTGGTCCACCCAATCTTGTTGATCCGCCGCCACATAATTCCTAAGGAATTGTTGGATGACCAAGTTCACCCTCTCAGTTTGTCCATCGATTTGGGGGCGGAAGGAAGTGCTCATCTTGAGCTCCGACCCTATTCACTTCCATAGGGCTCACCAAAACTTACTTGTGAACTTTGGGTCTCGATCCGCGGGAAACCATGATGCTTGAAAACATGTGTGAAGAACAACCTTTTCATCTCTTGGGCCGTGGCTTCATCCTTTGTGGGAATGAAATGTGCCATCTTGCTAAATCGATCCACCACCACCATGATGGCATCAAAGCCCCTTGATGGGGGCAAGCTTACCATGAAATCCATGGACACACTTTCCCACGGCCCTTCAGGAATTGGCAAAGGTTGTAACAAACCTGCTTGCTTTTTGTTAAGTGTTCGATTTTATTGACAAATCAAACAAGTCTTCACATATTATTCTACATCGTCTTTCAAGTTGAACCAATAATAGGCTTTCTTAAGGAATGTTGTGGTGCGCTTTGCACCACCATGGCCCGCAAGTGGTCCTTCATGACATTCCTTCAAGAGTAACGCCCTTACCCTTCTTTCTGGCACATAAAGTTGTTTTTGTTTATACCACAATAGTCCATTCTGCAAATGGAAGTGGGCCTTAGCTCCATTCTGAATGTTTTGCCTTACCTATTTGGTAAATGCATCTTGGTGGCTTGCTAATCGAACTTCTTTTTGGAGTTCCGTCTTTCCCACATACACCACTCTAAGTTGGTGTTTTCGACTTAGCGCATTGGGCACCACATTATCCTTCCCGGGCTTGTGTCGAATATCTACATTGAACAAGGCCAATGTGTCTTGTCATCTCACTTGCTTTGAAGACAACTTGGGTTGAGTGGCAAAGTACTTCAAGGTCACATTATCGGTCCACACCACCACATCTTTGGAGCCTATGTAATGGCCCCAAGTCTTGAGACAATGTATGACCGCCCACATTTCCTTCTCATGTGTTGGCCACCTTCGTTCTATCTCACTCAACTTCTTGCTTTCAAATGCCACTGATATTCCTTTTTGCACTAGGACTCCTCCAATTGCAAAGTCGGAGGCATCAGAATGGATCTCAAAGTCTTTGTCAAAGTCGGGCAACTTCAACACCGGAGCCTTCACCAAAATGCCTTTCAAGGTCTCAAAGGCTTCATTGCATGCTCCTTCCCATTTGTAAGTGATAGCGGACTTCTTCAAGAGGTTTGTTAAAAGCGCGGCTATCTTCGCAAAGTTCTTGATGAACTTGAGATAATAGGAGGCCAATCCCAAAAAAGATCTTAAGGCCGGCATCGACTTGGGTGGTTCCCAATCCATAATTGCCTTGACCTTGTGATCATCCATCTTCAAACCTTCTTGAGTTATCCTATGTCCAAGGAAATCCACTTCCGTCACCCAAAATTCACACTTCTTGAGCTTGGCAAACAACTTGTTTTCCTTTAGCCTTTGGAACACCTTCCGGAGGTGCTTCGCATGTTCTTCCAAGGAGCCACTATAGATCAAAATGTCGTCTATGTAGACGACTACAAAATCATCAAACCATTCCTAGAAGATGTCATTCATGAGAGTGCAAAATGTGGCGGGTGCATTGGTGAGCCCAAAGGGCATCACCATGTATTCGTATGAACCGTACCTTGTGCGACAAGTGGTCTTTTCTTCGTCCCCTTCTGCAATCCGAATTTGGTAATATCCCGAACGTAGGTCGATCCTACTAAACATTTTAGCTCCTGAGAGACAATCAAATAGATCATTGATTCGAGGCAAAGGATACCGGTTCTTCACCGTTGTTTTGTTGAGCGCTCTATAATCAACACACATTCTCAACGCCCCATCCATCTTGTGAACAAAAAGGACAGGTGCCCCATATGGTGATTTGTTTGGTTTGATATAACCTTTTGCGAGGAGTTCTTCAAGTTGAACCTTAAGCTCTTTCAACTCTTCATGGCTCATTCTATATGGGGCCTTAGCGGGAGGTGCCATTCTCGGTACCACCTCGATTGCATGATTAACTCGTCTTCTTGGGGGCAGGTCTTTGGGCAACTCTTCGGGCATAACATCCGGGAACTCTTCCAAAACTTGTTTTATGCACTTGGCGGGAGTCACCAACTTGGTGGCTTCCTTGGGCTCATACTCATCCAACACCCGCATGACACACAACATGCCGTAACCTCCCATGCATTCTCTTTCGCATGTTTTTCTTAATATAAAGTGGATGGTATTTCGTGCACCTTCACTTTCACGATCCCATTTTTAGAAGGAATCCTAACTAGTCTATTATGCCCTTTTATGAACACATTGTTTTGGGTGATGAACTCCATTCCCAAAACATAATCCATTCCACCCAGGGCAGAAACCAACAAGTTCACCTTTCCTCTCCAATTTCCTAGTTAGAAGGGCACTTCCTTCGCTTGTGACGTAGTGGGATGGGGAACCCCATCCGCGAAATGCACCTCAATGGGTGCCTTGATGTCGCAACCCCACTTTGAGGGAAATGTGAGGTCGCCACTCACACTCCCGAAAATGGGACTTGGGAGTCCTTCGAGACTCCCGAAAACTCAGAGCGCGATTATAGGGGTCAAAACACCTCGCATTGAGGCGTTCTTTATACCATTGGAAAGGTCTTGAAGTTTAGATGTCCAAGCATGAGCCATTTGGACATCTGCAACACAAGTTATGGTCGAAAGAAGGGCCGGGAGTCAAACTGGCAGTTTGACTCCCGACCACTAAAAGTCGGGAATTGACCTGATCTCGGTGCGTGCAGGTCAAGCGCAACACACCGTTGAAAAGCTCTTGAGGAGAGCTACAACTTTGGTTTAGACCTCGTCCCGATCCAAGTTCGGGGCGAAAAATTATGAATGCCCAAAGTCCTAGAAGTCCAAACCGGGACAATTTTGGGACTCCCCGGGAAAAAGAACCATTTGGATGCAAGTGCGGCGGAGAGCTACAGAGAATACTTTATGGGGGAAGGTGGTGGCTTCCCCCGAGTATGGGCCGTGGTGAGTTAAGTGAGTCCAAGGTCGTCCGTGGCTTGTCCCAACACTGAAAATGTGCAGAATGAGTTCTAACCAACTTGTTGGTTAGATTTGGATGCAGGACTGAGTAATTGAGTAAGCTTGTCCCTCTTTGTAGTTTAATCTCGGAGCTTTCAACATGCCCCTCTCACCCCCTTTAGTGCTGGAAGTTGGGAGCGTGCCCCTAGTCCTAGAAATTTCGCAATTTGAGTGACTTACCCCCAACTTGGGGCTAACTAGGGACTTGGGAGCGTGTCAGAGATAATGTTGAACTAGGCTTTATAGTTTGACATATGTTTACCCAGGCAAGCCATGATTCATAAGTTCATACGTAGGAAGTCTAATTTATCCACTCAAGGATGTGCAATTTTATTTGCTCACACCATTATTTCAATCTCACCTAACTGATCCTTAGAATTTTTTTTATTCAAATTTAATTCCAAGTCCATTTTTGTTGGTTACCACATCCTTACCTTTATCAGTCATTTTGTTTGCCATGAACTTTAGCCTTCTTATTTTTGGCCATGTTCATGAGAACCTTTTACCCATTTAAATTAGTAAGGTTAATTAGTTGTTATTTTGTGGGTGCTCTCCCCCATTGTAAAAATGCACCCTCATCAATTTTAGGCCAATTTTAAGTGCATTTTTTTGGGGAATTTTTTTCACTACAAGTTTGTGACCCCTTTCTTGCTCAAATTTGGCTACAATGTCCAATAGATGGTCCAAGTCAATAGGCTTCATCCACACTACCTACTTATGATGGCAACCCTTGTATTTAACTAAATATTTTTTTCCTTGAAAACATGTGTGTCTCACACAAAATATGTTTTCGATTTTAGCCACTGGCCTATGTGCGATGGCATCCACATTCAGTTACACCTTCTGCTTTTGATATGGTCTTTATTCATCATGTAAAAACAATTTTAGTTTCAAAATGTGAAAAGTTGGATGTGCCACAAAATTAGTCAGTAACTTCAAGGTATACACATTAGGGTGCAACTTATGCAAAATTTCATAAGGCCTCGCATACTTGGCAATGAAATGTGGGGCTAGTCCATTAGGCATATTAAAATCTTAGATGTTCAACCACATGTGTTGCTCAACCTCAAATTCCATGTGCATTTGTGTTTTGTTGACATGCTTTTCATACCATTTATAAGCCTATTCTAAGAGCTTTTTAGTTCATGCATACAATTATTTGCGCCCCTTAACCATCTCCACAACCTCCTTGGAATGGTCCCTTCGTCCCATGGGGATGGCTAAATCCATTGCCTTCCTAACTTCTTTTCCCAACGCTAATTCAAATATTGCAAACATTTTGGTCATTGAATGCATTGTGGAGTTATAACAAAATTTCATTAGGCTTAAATGTTTGCCCCAATCTCTTTGGTTGGTGTTGACATAATTTTTAAGGTATTGGTTTAACACCCCAATGACCTTTTCTATTTGGCCATCGGTTTATGGGTGAAATGTTGTACTTAAAGACAATTTTGTCCCCACTTTTTGAAACAAATGTTTTAAAAATCCCATTGTAAATTTTGTGTCTCTATCACTAATGATGAATTGAAGCATTCCATGGTGTTTAACCCACATGTCAAAGAACGATTTTGTCGAATGGAAAGTTGTTATAATTGTTTTTGTTGGAACAAGTTTCGTCAACTCGGAAAATCAATCATTTACTATTAGAATGATGTTGATTCCATTCCACTTAAGGAGTTGGGTCATGAAATCCATGGAGACATTTTCCCATGGCTCATTACGGATCACTACAAGTTTGTATAGTTCATATTTCTTTTTATAAATGGACTTCAGATTCTAGCATTTTACACAAGTGCAAACAAAATGCTCTATGTCCTTTCTCATTTCAAGGTAACAAAATATTTTCCCTATGACCACTTTGTGGTTTATTCTCCATGGTGCCTCGCCATAAGCACATCATGCTCTTCTTGCACGATCTTCATGCATAACCTCCTTATTGGCACATAGATTTGAAACTATTCCCATTTCAACAATCTATTTTTCACCTTTGTCCACTCTCCCAACTCATTAAAGTATTTTTGTGTGTGGGGATCTTGCACATCAACTTCCTTTATTTTCCGCGCAAAGGTACTTTCCCCCTAGAAAATGGCCTTTAATGCTTAAGTCTTGGTTAGGGGTTTTTCCACTTAGGATTTTTCTTTTTGACTCAACACATCAAGAACTACAATGTCCCAACCTCATTTGTGGATTAATTCCACATCTAACAACACCAAGGTATCATGCCATCTTAGTTATTTCGTTGAGGCCTTTAGTTGGTGTTGAAATATTTTCAAGGAGATGTTGTATGTGAAAACTTTGGTCTTGTGCATCGCTAAGTAATGTTGCCATGTCTTGAGGCAACATGTTATGACAAACAACTATCTTTTGCAAATCAACCATCGCAGTTATGCTCCATAAAGCTTCTTGCTCTAAAAAACAATTAGGTGTACCTTTTGCATGAAGACCCCTTCGATACTAAAGTCACTTGCCTTTGTGTGAACTTTGAACAATTTGGTGAAGTTGAAAAACTCCAATTTAGGGGTAAAAAAAAGTTTTTTTTCAAGTCCTCAAATGCCCTATGTTGAGCTCCTCTTTCCATTTGAAAGAAAACTCCTTTTTCAAGAAATCCAAAAATGGTTTTTCCATTTACAATAATTGTTTTATTAACTTCCGGTAGAAGTTGGTCATGTTAGGAAAGATCGGATTCTTTTCACCATGACTAATTTTTTCTAGTCTTTTATGGCTTGCAACTTTGTAAGGTCATGCTTCATTCCTTCCCTTGATAAAATTTTTCCTAGGAAGTCCATCTCCTTTTGAACAAACTCATTTTTTTGTTCTATTGGCAAAAAAATGTTTTGTTGGAATTTATTCAAAACATATTCTAAGTATGTATATTCTTCAATGGTCTTAGAATACACCAAGATATTATCAATATAATTGATCACGAAATCATCTAACTTCTCATGGAAAATAAAGTTCATGAAGGTTGTGAACATCAATGGAACATTACACAACCCAAATGGCATCACCAAGAACTCATATGAACCATGTTTAGTCTTCATAACCATCTTTTCAATGTCCTCATCCACTATGTGGATTTAATAGTACCCCAACTTAAGATCAATTTGACCAAAGTACTTAGCCCATTGAACAAGTCATCAATGAAAGGCATAAAATAGTTGTTATTTATGGTTATTTTATTCAAGGCATGCTAGTCAATACACATTTTCAACTTGTTGTCCTTTTTATCAACAAACAAGATAGGTGTCCCATAAGGCCATTTGTTTTACCAAATATACCCCCAACCAAGGAGGTCATTCAATTGTTTTTTTAGTTCTTTTAGTTCCTTTTGGTTTAACCTATAAGGCGCTTTAGATGGCATGACTGAACCAAGCAACATTTCTATCAAGTCAACCATTTTACAAGGTGGAAGAAAATTGGGGATTTCATCTATTAAAACTTCCCAAAAACTTATTGAGTGAATCAAAAATACAATTTGGAGTCATCTTGCCCCTTGTGGCTTAGGTTCCCCTTGGAAGACTCTTAAAGACATCAAAATTATAAAACTAAATGATTCTAATTCCTTAGCCAACTTAACAACCAAGTTAATTCCTAGTTCTACTAATGGAGAATTATAATCTTCATTTAAATTCAATAACTTAGAGCTAACTTTGGCATTGACTTTCATTTTACTTCCATTGTCAAAAATGTCTACTTCATAGACATTAAAAAATGTGTTCCCTATAAGTACATCAAAATTATTTAAGTCACACAAGGTGAAATTTTCAAAAATTTGAACTCCCCCACAAAATAACTTGACACCTAACACTACACTAAATGAGGGTTTAACTATGCCTTGTGCCAAATGCACCGTTATGGGGTTTGCCATTAATTTGGTTTTGATTCCCAATCGTTATGTTGCATGCGAAGTCTTGAACAAATTGGTCATTCCTGAATCCAAGATATAACACACAAACTTATTATTCATTTTACATCTTAATTTTAATGAGTTGGAGGCTTCATTTTTGTTGGCCCTTACTTTGGCCATGAAACCCCCTTGGAAAATTTTCTTACCTTAGGAAATGCAATCATTTACCTGAGGTACTTGGGTAATCCTTCACCAAATTCTTATGATTATCATAGTTGAAACTTGACCTTTGTGAGGTCTCACTTCACATTCTTTGCCACCGATTCCTTGCCCTACAATTTTCCTTATTGTCATGAAGCCCCAACTTGCCTTGGTCCCATTTTTGTTAGTTCTAACCTTTGTTCCCACTACTTAGGCCGACATTTTGTTTCTGGGTGACTCCACTTCTAATATCACCTTTATGGTGTGGAGGGCCTTTGTCTTCCATGCACTCCATCATCTTCATCAAACCATAAATGTCAATCCGTTAGTAGACAATCTTTTGAACCCAAAACTTTAGGCCGCATAAGAAGATCAATTTTATGGTGAACTCCTCTTTTAAAGGGACTATAAGTAACATCTTGTTGAAGTTTTGCACATAGCAAACTAGGGAGCTCACTCCATCCCCTCAAGCAAGCTCCATCCCATCTTTTAACACTAAATGGCGTAGTGTGAATGTTTTGTTCAATTGCAACTTGAATTTCTCCCATGTGAGGATTTCAAGCAAATTGGGTGTCTCTTATTTTTGAAACATCCACCAATCTCACTTGTGTTCATTGAAGAAAGTTTGGGCAAAATGAATCCGCTCCTTGTTCGATTCAAGGCATTGCATTTCCAAATACGGCTCCACTTGGAACAACCATTGTCCCACTTTTTTTGTCTTTGTCTCCTTCCTTATGAAGGAGTTGGGCATCCTTGCCTTGATTGTGACCTTGGTGGAACCCCCATTTTGGGGGTACCCACCATCCCCAAACTAACTATGATTTGACCCAATATGTTCAAGGTTTCATTGTGTTGCACCATAAAGGTCTTAAAAGAATTGGGGAGATCTAGAAAGCCTTTGGATAGTTTGGCCATTGCATTTTAATTTACTTCTTTTTTTTGTGCCCTTGAAATTTTGTCCATTTTAAGACACTTTGGGGCCCTTTTGCCCCCTTTTCCCCTTGTAAACCCATTGAAAGGAACTATTAAACAATCATTTTTATCATTGGATTCCTCGAAAAAGTGCAAATCCACATTCATAGGCAATTCCTTGCTTGGGTCATGAACTTTCTCCTTCCTTTTACTCTTCTTAGGAGTTGCGGAAGGTTTTTTTACCAATGAGCCTATGCTTTCCTTAGTTTTTCCCTTACTTTTTGACATAGGGGAAGGAGTATTTTCTTGGGGCGAGACTTTACTCATCCCAATGCATTTTTCCCCTTCTTCTTTGTTTTGTGAGTAGGAGTCCTTTTGACTTCCTCTTCCACACAATCCTTTAAGCTTTGTTGTTTGCCTTTGGACAAATCTCCATCCACCATGGCCATTCCCATGGCGATCAATTCCTCCAAAACTGCCTTTTTTTCCTTCTCCTTTTTGGTCGTGTACTTTCTCTTTGCTTTAGGTTACACCACCACCATGTTTGGTGCTATTTGTTCAAAAGCCATTTGGCCTCAAAGATTTCTTAAAGACCCAAGGAACCTTCTTCAATATCACTTATTGCACCTAAATTTGCCTTGGCACCCTTGGGCCCACACCTCAAACCATGTTCCTAATTAAACATCTAAACTATTTGCACATGGCAAGCCACACACTTGGTTAGTTCCATCATTTAGCCTTGTATTTTAACTTAAGGCTAACCACAACTTTTAAATGGATGGGATTAAACCCATTGCATATTTCTCAAGTGGTTCAAGGCTTTGTCACCTAGGATTACCATCTCTTGTCTCACGACCTAATCACAAACTTGTATTTAGTTCAAAGACTTAACACGTTGAGGACATCTCCTCAACCCCATTCCTCAAAACCCTCACTCATTGACACCTATGCAACTCATGAATGTCGTCAAAGCAAAAATCAAACCCAACCCAACACTTAGACACACACCCAAGTCGGGGCTGCTTGACAATGGTTCAGACTAGGGCCTAGACCAGGCAAATCCTCACACTTGAGGGTTCACCTAGAAGGGCATGTTATTGGGTCACTCTAGCCTTTCCAAGGTTCTTAGTAAGACCAACATCAAGGTACTATTGGGTGGAAGGCTCTAATGACTCAATTGTGAATGAACGCCAACTGACTTGACGTTAAGTAAACAAGTAAGTAGGAAGGACAGTAGGAGGTACCAAAATAATAGACAGACATCCGTGGTAAGTAAGTAGCTGATGCCGGCCTAGGTTGTAGGCCATGGACATAGCAACTGAGTTAAACATCGCGGTTAGCTAGCGCAAGGGAAATCAATGGAAACATAGCAACTGTCCACCCACTATCCATCCCTAATGGTGCACTGGTAGTTCATTATGTCTGCATCAAAGCATCCAAAGTATATATGACATCAGACATCCATATGTATGCTTTGGTTTTCATAAAATGGTTTTGAGTATGACATCACCAATCCATACATGACACCACCCAACAGGTAGATATGTTGTCAGCTGCCCAGGCTCTGGCTACACAGTACCATGGCTAGTTCTATATTTCAATGTCAATTAATTATTTTATTTTGAAGATTCCATGTTGAAAAATAGAACATTTCAAAATATTTTCGAAGATTCTCTATTTTCCTTCGTAATATTTTTCCTTTGATTTTTTTTAAAACTTTAACTTTTCTGAAAATAATAATTTTTTTGTATAGGATGTCAAGGTAAAATAAATACAGCTAGACAAGTGGCAGAGAGGTTAATAAATAAATGCTTTGAGCATAAGACATGTACACTATTGGATATTTTAATGGGGAATTTGAACTTTTTCAACATATTCCCCTTTTGTGCAAATTAAAAGGCTTCCAGAAAAGAGCAGGGAAAGAAAACTACATGTGTTTGATGCATTTGAATAGCCTAAATTGGTATTAGAGGCTCAATAATTATATCCCCAAACTTTTTCCCCTGGTGTTAGCCTAGGCTAAAAAATGATGAGGGATGGAGTCGAAAATAAAAAATTTGGGCAGTCCACGAAGTGAGCCAGCATGTGCAAAAGCGGCCCAATTTTTTTGTTTTGAGGGTGGGATGGCAAGGTTGGGGTTGTTGTGAGATTTGTGGGCGTCCATGGCAAACACATTATCTTTTCTTTTGGGGGGAGGGGGTTCTTATTGTTTCTTGTTCTTAGTTTGTTTTACGAGTTTTATCATGTTATCAGTATTGTTTGTTTTTTTGTTGAAGGTCATTTTTTTCTTAAAAATTTTACAAAAGAGAAAGGCAAGAGGAAACTAAAACATGGGGACAAACTTTTGTAAGTTAGTATCAAAAAAAGTTTTGGGTGTTCAGATATTTTTGGAGATATGTCAAGCATGATGAAAAGGTTCATAAAGGAAAGGTGTGTTTTAGGATTGTGTTAGGATTGTGTGCTTGAGAAAGACAAAGGACTTCACTTGCAAATAGCATATAAGATTTATATTTCGAGCCTTGTAACTTTGAATAAACTACATGAGGATGCCCCAAGTTGTGGAGTTGAATAATGTTACAAGAATTCATTTTGGAGAATGAACACAAAAACCATGATTCCAAGTTGAAAGAGAAAAGAAAATAACAGTTTGTTCAAGAGGTGGAGGAAAGGAGGCCATCATCTTCACACAATGACAAAAAATAATCATTTCCTTTGCAAAATCCATTAAATGACAAGTTTGCAAAAAAATCATGTTCATTCCTATTCACACTACGGAACTCATCTCAAAGCATGTTTTTTAAATTGCATGTTTCATGCTTAATGTAAATAGAACTTACCGATTGTGTGAAAATGCATGAAATTTGGAAAATATTCCAAGTTTTCAGTTAGATCATGTTATCATGTAAATAAAACTTGTCTTTTGCATGAGTTTGCATGCATATTTACAAAAAAATCCCCTTCAATTTATTTTTTTCCATCTCAAGGTCATGTGAATAATTTTCATTCTAGTAAAGTGTGAAATGTGGGTTTTTGCCTTGGGTGATGAACCAATCAAAGAAGTGAACCATAAAAAGAAAAAAATTTGAAGGTTGTCAACCCCTCCCCCTAGCCAAACTTTACTACATTATAATGCATTTGTTATCACAAACTCTACTTTAATCAAATGGCCTAGCAATGCCTGAAATATATGTTATTTATGTGTAGGTGAATCCTGAACCTGCAAGATTCACCAAAATAAGGGCTCATGTTAGATAGAGTTGAATGCCAGCCCAATTCCAGTAAAGCCCATGGCCAAGGGCTTTACCAAAGTGTAAATATGTGCGTTGATTTTTCTTCCCATGATTTTTAGTGGGTATAGGGTAGATAGGCCGGTGAGTGAGCACTTAAGAAGTCAAACGAGGTTCAAGCCTCACACATTGTTCCTCTGATTCTGAAGCTGAAAGAGCATTTTTAGCTCTCCACCTAGGGCTTTCAACACCTAGAAAATCTCTCAATTTGATAAAGGAGTGGGCAAAATATGGGATGTTTGGTGTTAGGGAGTTCAATGTTCAGTAATGGGTGACTTAAAACAAATTAGGATTTCAAGCTTTAGATCTTTGATAGTTGCATCTTTGCCTCTAGAATTCAAAGAAATTTTGTAATGCCCTAATTAGCACATGCATCAGGTTTTAAATCACTAAAAACAAACTAAAAATGAGGAAGATATAAAGTAAGAACTATAGAGGGGTCTAAAGCTATTTTTTCAAAAACATTGAAGCAAAAACTATCACTCATTCGCTTCCTGTGTTTTCTGTGTTGCTTTTTTACTTCTAATGTTCCAATAACATTTGTAGTCCTCTAGTTTGCGTATCCAATGACACAAAAATCACTCAATTTGGCTAAGGGATTAGGAAAATATTGGAAAATCTTTGATGATAAATACATGTTCAGTGATGGGCAGTTCTACCCTATCATCGGAAAAACAATTGTGAGATGTTTTGAAGTAGAGAGTTCCCAAGTTCCTGACATGTTCCTCAAAGAGTTCTCAATAGCACCTCACATTTATTCCATATGCTTTGGCATAATGTTGTCCTCCTTTCACCTATATAGGTGGGCCAAAGGGAGGAACTTTAACCTTCTAATTAAAACCTTCTATTTTGGGTAGCCTTGATAGTTTCATTGTTTTTGAGTCATGGCCCAATCAAATTGGCTCATTGCAAAAAAGAATTGAACTTAGGAGACACATCATCTAATTAATGCAAAGCACAATAGGTATTGCATTAGAAAGATCAGCCCAGGTCTTTATGTTAAAGGGCGGGGCAGGTCCAGAGTCCAGAGGGGTTATGCTGTTTGGCAACAATGGAGTAATCTGGTTTTGCAAACCCCATAATAATAGTGTAGTCCCCCCACCCCATGTGACCTATCTTTCCTCAACGTAAAAAAAAACTGACACAATTCGACTCTGCCACACCACCCCCACCCACCCTGTAGATTTAGAGGCAAGGAGGAAGTTTATGCTTTGTGTAAGGTACCTGCAAATACAAAAGAAAGATTAGTTCACGTTTTAATGTTTAGAAAGAGACACCAACTACCCTGACTAAACAGCCTACTTCTTGGTCTGGGGGGGCGTAGGTTCATGCCGACGAATTATACAGACAGATGCGGTCGCGTGTCATCAATCTGTCGATCGTGAGAGAAATTTGATGTGTTTGGTCATGAACCTCCTTCTCTCATCTCCCCTAGGTAGCATATTCCCTTCGGTCCTCCCGGGACCCGAGTATTCAAGATAGGATTGATCAAGCCTTTAAGGCGGAATGGTGCCACTTAGGCATCTTTGGGGTTGAATGCGTCACCATCGTGTGGTGCTTCTTGCCCCCCTTGTATTTCTTGGATTTCTTT
>Ga0116227_10003191_pt1 | contig 36677 bp, 9 predicted proteins | sample S1TSphgellanicum_FD_89693 | JGI IMG/M metagenome (GOLD analysis project Ga0116227, IMG submission 89693) | Host-associated microbial communities from peat moss isolated from Minnesota, USA - S1T2_Fb - Sphagnum magellanicum MG | ecosystem: Host-associated > Plants > Peat moss > Unclassified...
AAGATCCAAGTGCTTGCAACTGAAAGCTTCCACAACAATTATCTTCTTCAACCCCTAACGCATCCAAGAGGTTGCAACCAGGACCTTGCACGAATTGCATATGGTGCTCCAAACCAGAAGACCATAAGATTTTATTTCAGCATATGCTTCAAATACAACTTACATACAATTTAAATACAACCATTATACATAACCAGTAATATATGAGTACATCTTAGTATGTACCCATATAATAATGAGTAGAATACATTCAATACACAATTGTGGACCCCTTATGCTTAAAATATGTATAATACATTTGGAATACTCACAGGGCTATGACTCATTTGGTGACATTTGCAACTAATGGTAGGTAGAGGGGTCTTGTTGGATGGAAATTATAATGAAAGCTATCCAAATGAAAGGATGAAATAATCCATTAGTCGTAAGTTAATCATAGAGTAGTTGCAAGCGACTTCAAATGCAAACAGTAGTTGTAGATATAACCAACAGTAGTTGTAAATGTCAAATAGTTGCAACTAGTCGCAAATTCGTTGGTTCCAAAATCCCAGATTTCTACTAGTGTGATAATGTTGTAATGTTGTAATGATTCCCTTTCATTATAATTTATCCCATATCCTTTGTTTACAATTTCCAACTTGCAAAGTACATAACTAGGTTCATGGTACCACTACAATATTCAAAGTGTTTATAACCCTAAATTAAACACTCTTATGAAATTTGATTATACAAATTTGTTTTACTATTCATGTTTTTCAAATTAATGAATTTGGACACTTGCCATAAACAAAATAAACTACTTTAGGTAACATTCAATGTGTGATTATAATTCTCATACATCCACATTTTTGCATCACAAATTAGCATGGATGTGGTCTCCTATTTTCAAAATTGAATCATTAGCATGATAGTTCAAAATGTTGAACATATAGGTTCAATCAACTTTTAAGGAATAAATTTAATAGAGAAACTTTAAAGAATTATTCACCTCAAATTAAATGGCATTTCTTAGTACAAATTTGTTCAACATTGTCCATATCTTTCATCAAAGAGATTATAATTATGATCACTTGCTATAAACAATGCAATGTCAATTTGCTCACACGATCTAACCACTATCTTGGTGTATAATAAAACATCTACAATAGGTACAATTGAAATACCTCATTAATGGATGGTAGGTAAGTTGCCTTCATTGATGTTGTGAAAGCCAATGTCCTTGGATTGAAACAATGTAATGACATCAAAGGAAGACCTTTGTAGATATTTTTCATTTGCTCACCAAGCAAATAAAATTAAATCTAAAAGTTAGATACTTATTCAACATGTTTGCAAGATAAGGGAACACACACAAGATTCCCAATCCCCAATAACCAATTATGAATATACACATATTTGAATACAATGTGTTTCAATTTTGTGGAAACTTTAGATAGAAAGACCAAATGGCTAAATGATCATAACAATTTTGAACTTATCTACAATGTTATGAAAGTTGTGATCTACTTCATTTCTTGCGAAGTCCACATTTGATTCATTGCATATATATAGTTTTTTCCATTCTACAAATGTTGTTTCAAAACATTATATTGTTAAGCATCATGAATCACTTAACATATAAATGATGCTTCAAACAATGAAATCATCACATTTGAGCATACTAAACTTGTACAATGCATCTTCATGGTGTGAGGCATTCTTGCACACCCTTAACATGAAGATATGCACTCACAAACCCGCTTGGAAGTGAAACTACTATGTAGTTGTAGTTTAACAAGTAAGGTGGTTCAATGTAATGCAATGAAATTCACTAAGAATCTAATGCGTTGTGTCCACTTGGAAGATACAAAGACATTGTGGGAGAATTGTCACTCACCATGATGGAATATGAAAGGGCATTTGTTGATGTTCATTCAATGTCACACTTGATGGTTGAACCTTTTTTGTTCCATTCGTCATAACATCTACACATAACCTCCTAATCTAACATGCATTGGATTTTTGAAAAGGCTAATCTAAAAAGGAGCCATGGTACAAAATCTTATAAGTTTTTATTCTTTTGATCAAGAGTTAAGCCCTGGGATTTAAAATCATCTTGCTTAGATTGAGGAAAAAAATAGACAATTTTAACCCCCTTTACTTCCGGTAAGTGTAGCACCCTTATAACAACCCCGATGATGCTGAAAATTGGAGAAACCCTTCTACACCTCCTAAACAAGAACTGTTTTAAGTTTGACACAAATCCAATGGTAGATTTGGGAGGAAAAATTATTTGAAATAAAACTCCAGAGGCTTTGTCATGGAAATCCTTCCATGAACTCCACTACAAACACCCTCTACTTCCAGCAAGCATAGCTCCGTTACAGCAACCCCGATGATGCTGAAAATTGGAGAGAACCTTCTACACCTCCTAAACAAGAACTTTTTTAAGTTTGACACAAATCCAACGGTGGATTTGGGAAGAACAACTATTTGAAATAAAACTCCAGAAGCTTTGTCATGGAATTCTTTTCATGCTTATTTCTTGCACACATATTTTCCATGAACAACCTTTCCACACATAAGAACTAAATTTTTCTCACACATTCATTCTCTTCCTTTTCTCTCTTTCCCACACAAGATACCCCTCTCTCCTTTGGTAAACCTCCATGACCTTTCTTTGAGCTTGTTCCCTTTATCTAATGGAAGTTTCAAAATCCTTCCCTTCAATCAATGGCCCCTTCATCCTTCAAGAGCCAATGAGAATTGAAAATGATTTGCCCTCCAATTGATTTTAGGATGAAAATTCTTGGGCCCAATGAGACACAAAAAAATATTCCATCCTCCAATCAAATAAGATGACAATCTTCATGACTAATGGGATTGGAAGACTCATCCTTCCCTTTATCTTGGATATCTTGATGAGGTTCTTAAGCTTGATCCTTATCTTTTCCGTCCGTTGACCTTCACATCCTACTTCTTCATCTTATTTACTTCAAGTAACTAACTACTAGGACAATCTATCGGTAGTAACAAGTAAACATCCTTGAGTCCTTACTTGACTAAATCAATTCAATGGTTGAAGTAACATCCCCGCATATCATTTATTCTTTTGATATCCCCTATTTATTTTTTCTTCCATGCACTAATTATCTATGTAGTACATAGTAAATTGAAATTAAAAATTGCATAAAAAAACCCCCCACATACTTCTACATCCACCATCGAAATTAGGGTTTGATGACTCCATTAGATCTAGAATGTTCGAGTTTTCATGAGGTTCCGCCGTCACTCCCACACCTTACGCCTACCCTAATTTGTTAAATAAAAGAACCTCAACCCCTTCTAAATGCAAGTACCACATTATCTCTCCTATCCTCTTGGTTTTTTTTGTTGATGCAGGTGAGCATTTAGTCATGGCGGATGATGTCAGTACGCCCTTGAATCCTCCAATTTCACTAGTAGAAAAGGAAAAGTTTGAAGAAGCACCGCTTGACGTGAAGGTTTCTCAACGGTCGCGTGAAGAAGAATCATCCAGAAGAATGGTGCGCACTCGAGTCGATCGTTCGACATGGGATTGTCGGTTGTTTCCTAACCCACATGCTTAATAATCTATTTAGAGTTTGTTCCTGCTTATGGAGTCGCACCAGAAAGGTTTGAAGAGTGTTAATGTGAAGATGATGATGTTCGTCTTCATTATCGAACTTGGGTTCTTGGTGATGGCCATTATCGTTGGCTGCGAGGCCCAATCAATCCCCTTCCCATGGTGCATCGAACTGAATACCTAGTTTGCACCATTTGTCGCATTCTGGAGTTTTTACAATTGTGATCTATCCCTTTTAAAGTTGTTTGCTAAGTTATAATTCACCTGAGGCCATTTAGATGGAAATGTTAATACCTAAGTTCGATTTTGATTTTGTTTAAAAGTCTGATAGAAGTGAAAACTAAATAAAGATGTGTTAAGACTACATCTTAGAAATCTTTAAAGTACATCATTCGTGCCTGAAGATTATTCTATAGACTAACTTAATATTGTCATGGCGAGATGTTATTACTAATTATGGGTTTGTATTCCCAATATATCTATAAATCACATCTAATTCTATAGCCCCTTTCTCTTCTCTACAACATAAAAGGATAATGCACTTAAAAGGTTTACTAAGTCCTAAAATTCACTAAACCTTGCATCAATTTAAATAAAAGAGTCTTTTACGCTGAAATATCCAAAGGCTAATTCAACTCTTAATAATTATTACTTGGAGGTTTATCAGGATTCAAATCATTAATATTAAGGAAAATTATGGAACTAGAGCTTAACAATTTGCGGTATTATAATCCATGACTCACACATGGCATTTATGCATCTAAGATGTAATCCAAATAATGCCTTCTTTTTTCACCTCATCAACATAAAAAAAATGAGTTTGTAGTACTCACAATATATAAATCAGCCTAAAGCAATTATGCCCTTTTATGTAAAGTTATGTTGGATGCATTTGATGAAAATCAATGGGATCAATTTGGAATGAATGGTGATCACCTAACATCTTGAAGGACAACTTTGTCATGAATGTTGAAAAAACAATGTTGAAGGTGTGGATTTCTACATCTTCATGCGTACAATACCAATATAGAATCCATACACATGTGCGTGAGGCCAACAATTTGAAGCAAGTGACATGATAGTGGTTGGTGTATATTACCAAAGGTGGGATGTTTTAAAAAAAATCCTAGGTTGTTTGTTGCACTGTAAGGAATGAGAACCTCAACCTCCCACTCTTTTGTCTATAGTAGATTCTCACAAGAAGCAAAATATATCACCCGCACAAAAGTAACAAAAAGATGACAAGTTTTTATTCATTCCTTTGTTCACGTTCATAATTCCCATAGATGTAATTGAATGAAAGTCTTAAGTATTTTTGATTGGTTCACCAAATGTACTGATATTTCCACTATCACCATCATTAGGCTTCACATGGAAAAAAATGTTGGATAGGCTTCCTTGTAGCACCTAAGTATGAGCTTTCAAGTAGTTTGTTCAATTGGGCTTTCAACATCACAAAAATTTGTTTTGCATTCCGCAATTGAGGACCTTCAATATCTAGTTGAACTTATTTGATGAAGCATTTGAACATCACTCCGAGGGTAAAAACACATTACAATGTATTTTTATGGAAATCACAATGGCAATTTTTTTGGTTTTGTTAAATCCTGGCTTTTACAACTCAAATGCATTTAAGAAATTTTAAAAATATAAGTTGAAAATTTGAAACATTTATTTTAGTCCTCTTAACTTTGAAAAAAAAATATTCAAAAAAGTTCAATACATAGTGAAAAATGGACTTTACAATGGTGGCCACATCTAATGTCACAATTTTTTTTTATAATGGTTATGGACTTTTTTCTTCTAGTGGATTTGGAAGACATGTTCAAAATTTTGGGGGCCCTTACATTTGTTAACAAATAGGAGATCTACTCAAGTGCACACATAAATCTTTATTGAAAGGAAACTAAAACATGATGTTCACAACACGAAACATAAAATCAAGAACTCCTCAAGGTTCTTGTTACATGAAATACACAAACTTGTGCAATGAAGAAAAAAGAATTAAACCATCAACACCAAGGTATTTAAGTAAAAGGTTAAACCACAAATAACCAAACTAATCTAAATAAAGAAAGTAATTCAACCTTGTGAAAGTAACCTAATTACTTTCCTACTCTAGTAATTAATGAAACCTAACCAGTTGAACTTGAATTCTCAACATTCCCCCTCAAGTTCAAATCCACTTATAGTACACCAAACATTTTTCTAAACCTCCTTAGCTTGTTTGTACCTAAAGCTTTTGTGAAAATGTTAGCAACTTGATCCTCAGTACTAACATCAATAAGGTTAATTTCATTTGCTAGAACTTTTTCTCTAATAAAGTGGTAGTGCATCTCAATGTACTTTGTCTTAGCATGATAGAACCAGGTTGTTAGCAAGTAGTATGCTATTGATGTTATCACAATAAGTGACAACAAGAGCATCCACTAATTGTCCCAAATCTAAAAGTAATTTTTGTAACCAAACTACTTCACATGTAACAATTGCTGCACCTTTGTATTTTATTTTCGTGCTTGATAGTGCAATTGTTGGTTTTTTTTACTGCTCCAACTAACAACACCACTTCCAAAAAAAAACATGAAACCACTGGTCGATCCTTTATCTGAAACATTGCTAGCCCAATTAGCATTCGTGTATCCATGTACTTGTAACTGGCTCTTAACTTCATAAAAAATTCCACATTGTAAAGTGTGTTTTATGTACCTCAGTATGCGCCTCATTGCATCCAAATGTGGCTTTCATGGTGTTTGCATGAATTGACTCACCATTCCAATTGCATAACTCAAATCTGGCCTTGTGATGGTCATGTAAATCAAACTCCCTATTATGTGATTGCACATAGTGGTATCCTTCATAAGGTTTTCTTCATTTACATTTAACTTCACATTTTGCTGCAATGGAATTGAAATGGGTTTACAACCCGTCATCCCATATTCAGATAATTTGTTCAAGGCATATTGCCTTTGTAGTAACCATGTCCCTTTAGGGGACTGGATTACTTCAATGCTAAGAAAGTAACGCAACTTTCCTAAATCCTTCATCATAAACTTTTGTTTCAAAAACTTCTTCAAATCAGAGATGTTTACATCACTATTGTGAGGCATTTTTACACACCTTCAACATGAAGATATGCACTCACAAAACCCGCTTGGAAGTGAAACTATTATATAGTTGTAATCTAACAAGTAAAGTGATTCAATGTAATGCAATGAAGTTCATTAAGAATTTAATGCGTTGTGTCCACTTGGAAGATACAAAGACATTGTGGGAGAATCGTAATTCACCATGATGGAATGTGAAAGGGCATTATGTTGATGTTCATTCAATGTCACGTTTGATGCTTGAACCCCTTTTGTTCCATTCATCATAACATCTACATACAACCTCTTAATCTAACATGCATTGGATTTTTGAAAAGCAAATCTAAAAATGAGCCATGTTACAAATTCTTATAAGTTTTTATTTTTTATTTTTAATTAGGAGTTAAGCCTTGGGATTTAAAATCATCTTGCTTAGATTGAAGAAAAAAATAGACAATTTCAACCCCCTCTACTTCCGGCAAGTGTAGCTCCCTTACAGCAAACCTGATGATGCTAGAATTTGGAGAGAAGCTTCTACACCTCCTAAATGATAATTGTTTTAAATTTGACACAAATCCAACGGTGGATTTGAGAGGAAAAATTATTTGAAATAAAACTCGAGAGGCTTTGTCATGGAAATCTTTCCATGAACTCCACTACAAACACCCTCTACTCCCGGCAAGTGTAACTCCTTTACAGCCAAACCGATGATGCTAAAATTTGGAAAGAACCTTTTACACCTTATAAACAAGAACGATTTTAAGTTTGACACAAATCCAAACCAATTTGCAAGTATGCACAAGATTCACTATTGGGGTGCGGTCACATTAACATGAGATACAATGTCAAGTGTAATGCATGCTTAGTTTTTCATGTTTAAAAATGGTAATTTAATTTGGTGTTGAAAATATAATTAAAATTTTAAAATATAGTATGGTTGATTATAAATCATTGGAAAATGTGAATCAATTTGAATAATATCCGATGAATATTTTTTTTTCAAAAACATTCATTAAACATTATAATGCGTGTTTTTTAACACTAAAAGGACTTATAAATAGATTTCAATTTTTTTGAAAATTACATATATTTTAAAATCTTGACAAATAATTTTTTAAAAATTAAAGATTTTTGAAGATTCTTTTTAAAATATTAAAAAACAATTCCTTCAAAACCATTCCCTTAAACCATCAATATTGATAATTGATAATTAATAGGCATAATTAATGTCTAGTATATATTTAAAATAATAATAAATTATTAATTATTAATTATTAATCTTTAATGATTTTTCATTTTTCAAAGGTTTAAAAAAATATGAATTTTGCCATATTTTATAATTGTTAAAATTTTGCCAACTTTTTGTTTTGTTAAAATTTAACCAAGTTTTAATTTAATTAATGTTTAGTCAACTTTTAGCCAAATGTTGTTGTAGCCAATGTTTAGCTAAGGTTTATTTAACCAATATTTAGCCAAGTTGTAGTCGAATTTTTGTTTAACCAAGGTTGAACTAGGTTTAATTAAATATTAGTTTAACCAAGGTCTATCCAAGTTTTAGTTTAGCCAATGTTTAGTGATTAGTCAATGTTAAACCAACCTTTAACCAATGTTTAATTAACCTTTTATTTGGGCAAGGTTTAACTTAGGTATAGGCATAAATGTCATGTGGCCTAGCCTAAGTGCAATATAAGCTACTTTAATCAATAAATTAAATTAATTAGTAGGCAGAAAGTTAAAATTAATAAGTAATTTAAATTAGGCTATGTATTAGTTGGTAGGTATTATTTTAAGTTAATTAGTAATTATATATTATATATGTTAATTAGGTTGGTAAATTAAAACATTACACCAAAATGTGTTTTAGTTTTTTTGGGTTTCATTAGATTTTGAATGAATTTGGACATTTTTTATCATGATGAAATTGGTCAACCCCTTAATGAACGCGAACCAGTTATTGAGGACAATGAATTTATCCACCAGTATTTAGTGAAACAAGGTTACTTTCAAGTGAAATACAAATTTATTGAACCATTTCATTTATTAGTTAATTAATTAGGCAACATGAAAATAAAATTAAATAATTTAATTTAATATTTAATGTAATATTTAATATTATTGATAATTTCATGATTTTTAACCTATGAATTATTGACATGTGTACTTATGCTAAATTAAAAACTTAGCTCAAGTACATAGGTTATGTAATCAACCTAAATAGGCACCTACTCTAAGGAACTGCATAAAAAAATATTCGGTCAACTTACCACTATTGACCACAAACACACCATTTGTGAAGTTTGATCCTTTGATTTATAAGATGGAGACAAACACCCTTACCATCAAACCACCATATTTGTTGTGATTATGTGTTACATTACATTCTATTTATCAAATATTTCATTTTAAACATCACAAAAACAAAAATTTTGAATATTCATTTTTATTTTAAAAAATTTCAATAATGTACATAATTAAATTTATTTCCTTTTGAAATTGTAAAATTATTTGAACAATTTTTTTTGAATGTCATTATTTAATAACATTTCCATGACCATTTTTCTGAAAAATAAAGTTTAATAAATGGATAAGATTTTTGCTAATATAATAATACTACTTATGTTAGCCTACTTTTAGTTATTTTAGGGTTACTTTTCATTATTTTTAATTATTTCACCTTACATTATTTACATTTATTTATGAATATTTTTATTTATTTCACCCTAGGTTATTTCCGGTTATTCTAAGTTATTTTTAACTATTTTATATTTTAAAAAAACATTTTAGGCTATTTCACCTTAGGCTATTTTCAACTATTATAAATTATTTTCGTTTATTTTATGTTATTTTGGGCTATTGTAGATTATTTCACATTAGGCTTATTTATAATTATTATAAGTTATTTTTGGTTATTTTAAGTTATTTCATCTTAAGCTATTTTCGACTATGTGAGGATATTATTGATTATTTTTAGCTATTTCACCTTATGTTATTATTGACTATTCTAAATTATATTACCATAGGCTATTTGTGACTATTTTCATTAGTAAAAAATTTTGGGTTTTGCAATCGTCGTTTGTAATTAAAATTTAATTACATGCGAAACATGCAACTACAAATTTGTGTAGTTGCCTAAGACAAGTTAGAGATGACATCTAGTTGCATGTGACACTACGTATGTAACATGTATATACGATGCCAATATACATGTTTGTCCATACATACAAATCCAAATGTAATTGCACTTTATGTGTAACTTTTTTTGTAATTATAATGCAACTTATCAAAATATGATGTGTTTAAAACTTGGATAATTAGCTTATGGACATGTGTCATTATTTTTTTTAAAAAAATTTAAAATTTAAAATTCATTGGATTAATTTCAATCATTAAAGTTTTTGCCATTAAGATGATGACACGTGGCACAACATGGAACGTTTATCGACCATTTGACACATGTTCATTTTAAACACCAATTATATGGTGACACCTTTTTTAATTTAAAAATATTAATTAATGAAATTTAATTCATCCAATTTATGGTTATTAATATATTGACACATGGTGCTTAAGTAGGTAGGTAATTATTAAACCCTATTAAGTAGGTAGGTTTACTTAGGTGTGTCAGTAGGTTGAAAAGTAACTAGGCTTAAGCTATATAGGTAGGTTTAGAATAAACCAATTTAATTTTTAAGTTTAACCATTTCATAAAGGTCAAGTTCTTTTAAATCATTCATCCCCAATGGCACTTAGTACTTGGCTACTACAAAGCTATTGCTCCTACTTATATACTAGGCCAAATAGAATTGGAAGCCAAGGGATATGGGATAAAAAATTCCATTACAAACCTCATGAACCAACTTAGTTGCACATTAGATGTAATTATTGTATTAAAGTATACCAGCCAAGGGAGGGATTTGTTGCTTTTGGTGTCCAAACAAAACTTGAAGCCCTTTCTTGGTGCATCTAACACACTAAGAATCATAAAAAATGGATTAAAAATGAAAACGTTATGGCTCCCCAAACTAAAGGGAGCTAAGAGTTCCAAAAAGAAACCGTTGAACATTATAAAGGCCGGTTTTTAAACATTCAAAAAGTTCTTTTTATGTTACTTTATTACTATTACAATTCCAATGTAGTTTGTAGAACTTCAGGTGGTGTTCCTATAACATTTTAAATCGTTCAAAATGAATAATAAATAAGAAAGTTGTGAGGTTTAAAAGTAGGAGGGGTCCTAAGAGAAAAAAAAGAAAAAAAAAAGTTTTGTAACTTGGAAAGCTTATTTTTCTTATTTTTCTTCTTGTTAATTTTTCATTACTCCTTTTCTTTTTCTTTTTCAAAAATGATTATAGGATTTTTTTATAATTATGATTATTTATAATAAAATAAAATTTAATATTATCTTATTAGTTGAATATAAATATATTTTTATTTAATCATATTTACATTTTCTGAAAAAGACTCCAAATAAAAATTTTAAAAAATTTCTTTGCCAAAATAAATATTTAAATATTTTTGACAAATAAAATTTGAAAACTTGCAATACATATTTAAACCATGGTTTATTTTAACCATAATTAATTTAGCCTAACTTAATTTAACGATTGTTAGTTTTAACCTAATTTAGTTTAGCCATAAATACTTTAGCCTAATTTAATTTAACCATAATTAGTTTGGCCTAACTTAATTTAGTTTAGCCATAAACAATTTAGCCATAGTTAATTTAATTTAATTTAATTTATCCATAATTGGTTTAGCCTAACAAATTTAGCCATGGTTAGTTTAATTTTTAAATTTATTTAGCCTAAGTTAGTTTAGGCTAGCCTAAATTAACATGGGGTTAACTTTAGTACTAAAAATACATGATACTATTATATATAGCCAATGTAAATATATTAAGTATAGTAATTTAAGTATGTATAAGTTTAAGTCATTATTTGTATGACATGTGTCCATGTTGTACACATTTAATTGCATGTTACTTACACACACAACCATATGGCAAAAATTATACAATATCAAATTTGTAGTTGTAAACATGATCGAGATAGTTGCATGCTAATTGCATAGTGACTAGTTACAAATCACAAGAATTCTAGTAGTGTTTTTTGATGGTTACTATTGGTTATTCTATTGGTGGTTATTGGTGTTTATATGTTTTATTGGTGGCTATTGGTTGTTCTTTTATTGGTGGTTATTATACCTATTTTATTAATGATTATTAATAGTTATTAATGGTTATTCTATTAATGGATATTGGTGGTTATTAATGGTTATTTTATTAGTGGCTATTAATGGTTATTAATAACTATTAATAGCTATTATAGTGGTGGCTATTGGTGGATATTATTGGATATTGGTGGTTATTAATGGCTAAATTACCATAGGTTATTTGTGAGTATTTTATTAGTGATTATTATTGTTATTTTACTATAGGCCATTGGTGATTATTAATGGTTATTTTATTAATGGTTATTAGTGGTTATTCTATTGATGGCTATTGGTGGTTATTATATTATAAGTTATTGTTGGATATTTTAGGTTATATTATCATAAATTATTGTTAGTTATTTTATTGTAGGCTATTCTAAAATATTTTTCATAAGTTATTATTATTTATTTTAGGTTATTTTACCTTAGGTCATTATATTATATTTTAAATTATTTTAAATTTTTATATTAAGGGTAAAATAACTTATAAGAACATAAAGTAGAATGACCTAAAATAACTTAAAATATAACTTGAAATAACATATATTAATTTAAAATAAAATAACCTAAAATATATCTTAAAGTTAGTTGAATAATTTAATTAAAAATAATTAAAAATAAAAAACCTATAGTAAGTTAGTTAAGATACCTTAAGGTAAAATACATATAATAGTGTAGGGTATGATAATTTCTAATAATTTATAATAACTTAGGGTATAAATTAGAATAACTAAAATAATTTAAAATAATATAATGTATATCATAAAGTAACATAGGGTATTTAAAACAACAACATAAAAATAAACCTATTTATCATAGTAAATTATAATAATGAATTATGTGAAATAGTAGTGAAACAAGATGTTTACATAATGATATTATAGTAAAATAATTTTAATTAAGGTGAAATCATTAAAGTGCAATAAATTTATTTCACTTTTAAAGTCCCATAGTGATTTAGGTTAATGAATTACACCCCATTTTTGTACTAGTGAGAAGATAAGTCAATAAGATAGGAAGATACACATGTATTTAAATAGATATGTAAGTAAGTAAGGTTTAGGTATATATATATATATATATATATATATATATTTATGAGGATTTTATTTTAATTTGGGATTATAAAAATTATTGTGCACATTTACATATATATTTTGAACATTGGGAAAAAGACAAAAATGTAAAATAAAATCTTTTAATCACAAGTTAGTTTGCAACTAAATTGCCATTATAAAATTTATGGACCATATTTTTTTTCCATTTCAATCTTGTCGATTATATAAAAATGTGCACTTGAAACATTGGAAACACATAAACAACATTAAAAAAAACATGTCATTTAGGATGAACCAATACTAAAAGGCTTGACCTTAGAGGCGAAATTTAAAATTAAATTGAAAAATTGACTTACCTACCAATGTATTTATTTACTTGTACCTACATATTTTTACCTATTTATCTACCTATTTACATATGTACATTTTACCTACCTACCTACCTACCTACATACCTACCACCATAAATTGATTTTTTAATTCTTTAAAAAAAATGTTAGATGGCATATTTCAATTATGTTAAATCGTAGATTTTGATTGCATTAAGAGACAATATGTGGGTGAAAACAGACTAAGATGGAATACTTTCTAGCATATGTGGAGTCCATATTAATCTTAAAATAAAAGTTCATTTTACATTATAGCGAAATAAACTATATTGCACAAGTCATATAGCAGGGCTAAACAAATTATTTTTTACTTCTAAACTTTATCAATTATATATAATTATATTTAAAAATTTACATTTAAAAAATGAAAAGTTCAATTATTAATTCAAATGAACAAAGGACTTTATAAAAAAATCCATATTTCATAGTATATTTCAATTTATAGTTTTCAAAATCTTTCAAAATCGTCTTCTTTTGTATTAATGGCATCACATTACTTTTTATGTAAAAAAAATCATTCAACTAAACATTTTAATAGATATAATGAATCCATAATCATATGATATGGATTCTGACACCGGGTTTTTGGCATTTCAAAAATGTCCAATATGTTATGGTAATTCAAAATCTATTCATGAAATTTGTACAATGTGATCATATCACATGAAATTGTTTTTTGAGTTTTTTTCACATATTGTTCTTTTATATTTTATTCCATGGCCCATGATTAATAATCCAACAAGCTTTGATAAGATTATGTACTTTATTTTAATGTGCTTTCATCCATGTGAATGGGTTATATTTTAATTACAATAATGGGGATTAATTGCAAATTACACATAAATGGTTAGTGGATGAAATTATATATGTTACCATATACATCATCCATGAGGAATGTGTTAACATCATGGTAAGTCATCATTTGCAACTAAACATTAGATGCAACTTCACTTATACAACTAATGAATCTTTAATTGCAAGTGTTGACCATAATTTATTTATAGTCGCAAATTAACATTTTTTTCTCTAATGACAATTCTTAGAATGTCAAATCTGAACAATTTCATTTTTGAAAGGCACCTAGATCCTAAATAATACCTACCATAATTTTAGTGTGTAATTTGAAAAACCTAAGGAATAGATGATTACATAACCACCATGCCTTTTGAGTTGTTCATCCACAATATTATAAGTTCATTGATTTGAAAGATATGAATAGTAATACATATTTGTACCACTTGTAAATGCCATTAGATTTAACATGAACAAGTTTTAATAACATGTTTAAAATTAAACTATGTAAGATATGTTGTTATCAAGGTATTTGCAAGTTAGAATGGATCACTTTTGGCATCACAAGTCCATTTTTTTCAACACTTTTATGGATTAGAATTTGTCCCACGTCAAATTGTTATTAAATTTTATGAAAAAATATTCATGTATGTGATTGTATATAATTTAGTGTGATAGAATCTTGAAATTATTTGAAGTTGAATTTTTACACCAAATGGAGGACTTTCCATTGCATACTAATTGTAATGTTATAATACATAAAGGATGTGTAAATGGACTCACCATATGTTGAACTTATAATGGATCATTTTTTTTTCCAAAACTCAAAAATATGGTTAGTAATTTAAATGGGTGTTTGCGAATCATTTGAATGTCACATAAAAGTTCTATGGGCTTTTACATAGGCCAAAAAATGATCAAAATGGTAAAGTCCTTCATTATTACATTTTTATAAATTACTAAATTTTTTTCACAAACATTATAGCCTATGAGGTATTACATGGTCACGTGTCATTTTTTGAAAAAGATGAACATTTTTACAAGTTTATAACTTTACAATTTTTAGGATGTAAAAAATACATTTACCTTTATAGTGAAACGTACTTTTAAATACTCAAAAAATTGGTCAAAAATGATACCCATCATGGAGCACAAGTGTAAAGTAAGAAACCTATTGATGTGTAATATTTTGTAAAGAAAAAAGACATGTCATACAAACAAATACTTGTGTTTCTAGCATATATTGTGTGGGTTGTATGTTATAAACATGGGCTACCACTCATTTTCTCACAACTTTTTTAGGATTTGGACTCATGCATGTTTCAAAAAACCACTGTGACAACATGGCAACCTCATTATCAAAACGAGTTCATTCATTCTTTTTTCCCATAAGGATAAAATCCAAAGAAACTCCTCAAACAAATTCATGAACTTTCTATGCTTGACAACCATTGACATGTTCGTGTAGTGCATTTTTAGCGGACAAGTTTCATATGTAAAAGTGGAGACTTTTTGAATATGAACTCACAATAGCTATTAGAATGAGATGTTCCGTTGTTAACTTCGTTGTAGAGCAAAAGTGTTTCACCTCACTTAAAGAACTAGACTTGATGCAACATCTTGTTCAATAAGAGCTTGCCTTGAAAATTCGAAAAACTTAGGAGTATTAGAAGTAACAAAAGAATCCATTGTGCAAGAGCAGCAATGACTGTGCCCTTTATAGTAGGTTCAAACTTCAGGTGTCAAGCACTAGGCAGAAAATTGTACTATCTTTGCAGGTCGCATTAGTGAGTGTAATAATTCGTTGGTCATTTTGGGAAATGAAACACCTCAAAAGCGAGAGTTCCAATTTTTGAAATATATCGTGTAATTTTATTTTATCTTTCTCCTGATAGCCAGTGGGTAACTCTGCCCATGGAAGAGAGACTATGAATCAGTGTAAGATTGGGGCATAAAATTTTGGCTTGAACTTCATAAACGTGTGAGTGAGATCAGGTACTACAATGTATGGGCATGTTCCCAAACGGTGTATGCATCTAATGAGAAGTTCTAAACCTTGGCTAAGAAAGTTCTTGGTGTAGGGTATGCTTAAGGAGTGGGGCATTCGTGAAATCAGTGCCTCTCTGAGGTGAAGCTGACAGGCACTTATTTCAGGAATGCCCTGCTATGAGGGCATTACTCAACAGAAAGCAGGACAACACAAAATAATTGAAAAAAAAAACCTTGCTAACAAGCTCTTTTTTTTCCCGAAATTTTGCTAAAATTTGAACTAAAAACAAAAAGGAATAATCCATTGCAAGATTCCCTTTTTAAGAAAATAAATTGCCCCAAAAAAAGTTGTTTTGAATAGCCAAAATATAAAAGGATTTTCTTTTTCTTATACAAGTTGTAGGAAGAGTTTTCCAATTATTCCTAGATCTCTTTTTGGATGCTCACTGCTAACATTACAACAGAAAACTGCAGAAAAACCATTGTGATTAAATATTAATCACCTCAATTCCACAATTTTTTTTCTAATTGGTCAAATCAGTGAGCTGTTTTCTCAATTTTCTCATGTCGCATCAAAAGTGGCGATTGCCCAAAAAGGATTTAGCCAAATCTGGCTACAAGACAAGTAGGGACCTAGAAAATTTAGGGATCTTATTATATGTTGACGAACCATTAGAATCTATTAGATAAATATGACAAATTAATTTACTACCTTGACCATGTTGTTGAGGACAATTTTGTTTTTGCAAAATGGTGAATTTTCGCCACAGAAAACAAATTCCCACTCAAGTAGGTCCAGGATCTCTGGCATTAATTAGCATTAAATGGAAACTATATTAAATGGGTTCTTTGATTTTTGCAAAAAAGTCGATTCAAGTGATGTCCTAGGCAGTGCCTAGATGTAGATATGGCTAAATTTTTTTAATTTCCCAAAATCTCGAAAAATCACACGTTTTATATGTTTTCTCTCACTTGAAAAAAAAATCACCAAGTTGTGAAAATTTTCCACAAACAAAAGAAATCATTTTTTCGTCATCATATCCACCTAATAAGGGCCCTTAGGCTTTACAGAAGGGGTGCTTATTTTGGGAACACCCCCACTCCTCGAGGATTACCCTACACTAAAACTTCCCTTGGTTTAGCACTTCTCATCTAGATGCATGCGGATCCATCAGAGAACTCCAGAACACATTGGGTGAAGTTCAGCAAGAATTTTCTGCCCCAATCCTACACCAATACAGATCTCTTTCATACGGGCAGAGTCAACGAAACAGAGTTAGTTGAGTTAGTATCAAACGTGTCTACTCACTCACATGGCATCGGGTATTAAATTAACCCCGCGCACGCACTAATAAAGTGTGGTGATAATAACTGCAGTTAGCAGCAGGAGTGAGGTAATAAAGGAGATTTGTTCGTGCATAAAAAAGTATATGTGCGCGAAATGTGCGAAGTGACTGCGATAAGACCGATCGTGTTTTCTACCCGCGGCAGTTCAGTTTTATGTCGGATCCCCAAGTAGTAGATCGTTGGTAAATCTTGGAACTTCCGTGTTGCATCGGTTGGTCCGTGTTTGCGAGTCTAATCATTCCGTGCGAATCGCTTGCTTATGCAGACCTGGTTTCGTATTAGTAGTCTCCCACCTATTTGCAGTTCCAGTTTTAGTTTTATGGGGTAAGGTTGAAAAGAGTAAAAACTAAACTTGGATGTCAGAAATATTTTCTGAGGGTCACATATTGAGCACAGCTGGGGAGGTGCACTTAGATATCATGGGGATTACAGGAATACAATCAGGAACGTCTAGGGACTAGTCTTAAGTCCAGAGTTTGATGATCGGCAGCTCCACTATATGTCGGGTGTGTGTGATGGTCCAAAAGAGAAGAACTTCAGGACCAGCTGCCGGTGTTGATTGCGAGTGCGGAGGAGAATCACCAGCAGCTATGGATGTCGACAAGCTCGCAGCGAGGATTATATATATTGCAGGAGCTGCAGCTGATCTGGTTCTAGTTCTTGAATCCTTTGACCTAACATATATGAATGCTCAGATAATTTATACCTTTGTGAAATGCAACAAGAGTTCCTAAACATCAGGGAGTTTGGATCGAATATATACTTTATTTGGTAGTATGGTACTACGACTATCTCCATATATGCTCTTGCCAATCCTTAATTGCAGTTCCTCTGGCACCCATCACCTGTTGTCTCCTCATTTTAGACTACTAGCTAGCTGCTAGGATGATACTTATCACAATATTACTCAGACGTTTTGTCCAATGCAGTTTGGTGTTTATCTATGGAAAGAATGCAGCTTCCAAGTGCAGCTTCAACTGAAACAGCTCATGGGGTTGCCTTTCACCAAGTACAAAAGATTCTCTTTCGCGATGCTACCCAAATCCATGTAAGCCTCACCTGCATGACAGATCCAATGTTTGCACGCTGTTAAAGCTCTTATATTCTGAACGTTTTGTCCGATTAGGTCGAGGAACTCCATTCACTAGTTCCGAACAGAACCTTGGTAAACTGATCAAGTGTCCACTTTCGACAAAGAATTTTCTGCGCATGCTTTGGATTTTACATTCACTATGCTCTCCTCCGTTATACTAAAGCCATTTCTCCAACCGTGCGTCAGTACTGCAGTCTCGTTACTAGCAGTAAGCGCCCTGCTTCAACCGTCAACGACGTCGTCCAGCTGCTGCAGTGGGTCGAAGTCACCTTGGGATTCCTTATACACTTTCAGGGTCGAAATCCAGCCGATGAAGATGGCAGGAATAATGACTCAGATGCCGATCGCAGCCGGCCTGATGCATTCATCTTGTCCATACTCCTGCAACTATAAATTTGCTACATTTGATCAGGTCTGAGGGGAGTGATTCTAGCAATTAATTGACCATGCTGCAAGCTCTTGGATATTGGAGGCTGGCTTGATCTGAAACCAGTCCTTACTAACAGTTCAATTCAATCACTGACAGCACTAGGCTCACATGTGTCGACATAAAACTCCAGCCAATTTTTGGGAGCCAGCTGATAATACAGAGCACAAACTGTGCTCGGTGCCAGCAGCTAGCTAGTAGCCCGGATTTATGTGGAAGGTCCCCAGATTTTCAGCTAGCTAGGGTTTCTAGCAATGATGGACATTGGACTCCTATGAATGTTCTTCATGGTACATTATGAGCCTCGTAGAATGCAGTACAACTCCCAAGATTAATGCAGAAGCTGCAGGAGATCTTCAACCTAGTTTTGCAGCTTCTCATGTATACACTAACCAAATACCTAAACACTGCATCAGATTTTGTTAACACTGGTGACATGATGGAACTTTTTTTGAGTTTCCTACATTCAAATCCTAATTTTGGTTTATCCCAGCTGAGAATGGTGTACATTGTTGCACTAATATTTCCAGACAACTGATTGCCAGTACGAAAGCTGAATTAACTATCACGTTGTGTATGTTCTCAGTGGGAATCAAAAGCTGCAATATTCTTCTTGAACTCTGTAGAATCCTCGAATACATCTCATCCGTGTTCAATCATGAGCAGAGTTGATAGGTTTTATGTCAAGCTCTGTGAAATATTATATCATGATAGGTATGAAGCCTTGGAATGCTGAAGTACATGTGAGGGGATGCATGTTTACATGGAATATAGGACACAGAATAAAGCACCAGCTGATTACAGCACCATCTTCCTCTCTACACAACTTTAGTAAGACTAGTGTGGACTGTGCCACTGGCCCAAGTGTGAACAGGATACTGACGATGGAGCCCAATTCTGGAAACACTGTTAAAAAAAATTAAAAAATCCAATTATAAAACATACTCAAAATTGAGTATCCTGAAGACCTTAGGTTTAAAATTACCAAATCACCTCCAAGAAATCCCACTTATCAGGGGCTTTCTGATAATACTAAGAGCTTCCCCCAACTTCACTAAAAAAATTAATTTTGATTTTGTTGAATTTTCTTTGACAGAATTGTTCAATATTCAATAACTCTTACATCGTCTATCTATGAAGGAAGGTAGTTTGTTTTGTTTTGTTTGGTTTGGTTTTGTAGTTATGAGATCCATCGAATCGGGATTCTTCAAATAGTGTTCTTGACGTCTTTGGAAAGCTCTCAACGAGGAGGGGTGCATGGGCTTGGTTCCACAACGTTTGGACTCGCGATGCAAAAGTTCTTGAATATTGAATGATTTCTTCGCTGAAAATTAAATTAAATCATAGCTGAAAATTTCAAAGAAATTGGAATGTTCCTTTGGTGTTGGTAGAAAGATCTTGATGAGTAGGAGGGTGAATCCAAACTATAGGGGCTCACTTTTTGTGTCCCATTGTAATTTTCTACAAAGTATAGTGAGTTAACATGTCATAAAACCATTTATATGCACAATTGGGACTTCGTTTCAAATTCTCAACTTCAATAAGAAACTATATATATAATTTGTGCACAATAAATGTGCACCCATTATGTAGGAATGGACTTTTGAAGTGAAAACATGTAGCTTGTCTTGACCATTTGCACTTCCCATACACATGAAATTTTCAATATCATTTTTGGAAAATATATTTTATAAGGACTTAATATTTAATCAATGAAAGAAAAAAAGACATAAATTCGAGAATTTCATTACAAAAGCTTTAACCAAAATATAGTTATGGACTTTTGAATGATCAAAATTTGAACCTTATTTTCAAAAGTTTTTACATAGGTCATTTTTTGTTGGATTGATGATTTTTTTCCTTGTAAAATGTATGTCAAAAAGATGTTTAATTGGGTATATTTTCATATGAATTTAATTAGCTAATTAACCAACCCATAGTCCCCCATTTATGTTAATTTGACACGAAAAAATGGACTTTTAGGGACTTTTTATCTATTGAAATTGAGCCACTCAACCTTGCATCTACCAAAGATTTAATGGAATTTATTTGGTAAGATTTGGATTCAAAATGTGAGAGATAGTGATTTTTAAGCAATTTTTGCCGCTGAAAATTTAAATAAATTCCTAAAAAACTAGGTTTTGGAAGGAAAAATCAATTGAGAATGTGGTAACACTTGAAGGTTTACCATTCAATTCAAGCTTGATTTCCTTTCATATTTGGATGTTCAAAAAACTGATACATACATTACAGAATAATGTTCACATGTTGAGTTTCCCTATTTTGTAATGGGTTCACACTTGGGCCAACAACACAAGCCATACTAATAAACCTAAACATTGCAAAAGCAATTCATTGCAACCCTATTCATCGAATGCTTTCTAATGTTACCAAGAACACATTGAGAGGCACCAGAATTTAATAGATCTTAGTATGACTAACAAACCAACAAACTACCTTCCTTAACAAATAGATGTGAATGCCAACAATAGTGCCACATATATGATACCCAACACTAGAATTATTGGGGCTTGATCTCAGCTTGATCACCAAAACATCAACATGATAACCCTAACCCACATGCCCCAATATCAAAAATTAAATTTAAAAATCAAATTCACGATATTTTGGAGCAACTATACTATATATATTCAGTACAATATTGAACCAACTTTTGTCCAAGTTGGCCAACCCCTCTATGTGCTTTCACCCTTAGGCACCATTCAAACCTAATGTTAAGAGACATTGTTAAAAACCCCTTAACAACAATATAGCTATTAGTCAATTTTTAATTTTTTACTTTAATGTTAGTAATCATTTTTCTAACAAGGCCAAGAAAATAGGACCATTTAGACTTGAGGTTTGATACCTTCATTTTTTGGGCCATTAACACCAAAAAGACAAACTTAAAAGAGTTATTATCATCTTTTGGCAATGTTTCACCATCATCTTGCCATCTTTCCTTTTCTCTTTTTCTTTGCTTTTGTTTTTGAAGTTGTTCTCTTCTATTTTTTGTTGTGCACCTCACCTCTTCAAGTTCTTATGTTGCTTCAAGTTATTGTGCATCTCATCTCTTCGAACTCTTGATAGTGCTGGTTGTTGTTGTGTACCTTATCTTTTTGAATTCATGTGTTGCTTGAAGTTGCTAGTTGCACTACTACATTCACCTCATTTCTTTAAGTTCATGTGTTGTTTCAAGTTGCTAATTGTTGCTACATTTGCCTCATCTCTTTGAGCTCCTAAAGTTATTGGTTGTAATTGTGTGTTTCATCTCTTGGAACTCCTCTTGAAGTTGTTGGTTGCAAATGTGTGCTTCACTTCATTTAGCTCTTAAAGCTGTTGGTTGCTATTGTGCACCTCACTTTTTTGAGCTCCTAAAGTTGGTTGTTGTTGTGCGCCTCATCTCTAATGAGCTCCCAAAGTTTGTTGGTTACTGTTGTGTGCTTCATTTCTTGGAGCTCCTCCTAAAGCTGTTGGTTGCAATTGTGCAGTTCACCTCTTTGACCTCTTGAAGTTATTGGTTATTGTTGTGCACCTCACCTCTTTGAGCTTTAGCTAAAGTTGTTGGTTATTGTTGTGCACCTCATTTTTTTGAGCTCATGAAATTGTTGTTTGTTGTTGTGTGCATCAGATGTCTAAATTTATTACTTTCTTAGTTGCAAAACTAAGTTTTTTTTCAATCTCCTAAGTTGCTTACTAATTCTTTTTCTTTATAATTCTACTTGTTACATTTGTTTATTATGCCCACCTCAAGATGGGGGATGCACAAATCAGCAATTTGTTGTTATTATTTCATGTTTTGTTTTCATAATCAAGCTCCTTCAATAGATAATAATTAAAGAAAATAGTTAGTCATTTCCAATTTCAAATAAAGTTCACCAAGAAACAACTAAAGCTTATGTGTTGGCTCTTGCAACTTTCCATTAATTTTGCATGATAAGTTCTTTTAATGTCATTTGACTTCGGACATTGGGTGAAACCTAGATCTACTATTTGGTTTTCAAGGTTTTTATTAACATTGATGATGAATGTTGGGGACAAATATTTTAAATGAGCAAGAAGACCTTTAAAATTGTTAATTGACTGAAACATTTAATAACAAAACAAGACAAACTATCGAAGTTCAATTTTGGTCAAAATCAAAATGGCTTGTTCAATTTACAAATTGGCACACAATGCCAATATTTTGATATGTTCAGAGTTATTTGCTATGGGAAAATTCAAGGTTTATTTTATTTTTCATGAGGTTGTCTACACTACCAACAAGATCTTCAAGGGTCTGATTTCTTAACCAAAAGGTAATGATATGCAAATTGTCATGACAGATTTTTAGGATTGGTGTGGATTACCTTTGGTGCAAGGTGGCATTGATGGCACACATGTTTTCACTGCCAAACCTTCAATACCGTTTGCTAAGGATTACTACTATCACAAAACAAGCGGGCATAACATTGTTGCCTAAATCGTTGTTGATTCCAAAAAAAATTTCATTGACTTGTTTGTTGGTCTTCCAAGTAGTGTGAATGATTCTAGAGTTTTAAGATGGTCTTCATTGTAGGGTGAAAGCACACTACGAGGGGGCTATTTTAAACAAAAACAAATGTACTCTTTTTAGGTATATTTTGGGGGCAATTTTTCTTTGATTTCATCTAGCATTATGATAAACATATAAAATGGATTTTAAGACAAAGGCCTCCAACATAATTATTGTCATCTTTCAAATAAAAGTAAAATTTCAACAAAATGTTTTGTTTCAACACATTTATGATTGTTTGAATGAACTTGTCTAGATGTTTTTTGTGAAATCACATGAGTCAAAATTTACAATTGTAATTGAAATGGTACGATCAATCCATATTCAATATATGACTAAATATTTCATTAAATTTTGTAATTATTTTAATCATTTAAAAAGTATATTTGCACTTTGCAGTATATCGTGACAACATATAAATTTTCACAAATATATTTTTTAACCATTTAATATTAGTAAAAAAAAGTAATTTCCTTTGACAATTTCATTATTTGGCTATTGAACTACTTTTTTTTTAGTATAATTTATGAAAACCTCTTTTAATATTGGCTTGGTGGAAGTTGAAAATTGCATAGTTTCAAAAAATAATATTTGTGACTACGTTTGTTGGCCACTGTAATGTGCTTTCACCTTGTATCGACATGCACAATATCAAGGTCTTCTTCATCATGAAAAAAATGTAAGTGAATTCCCCCCATACCTATTTAAGGATAAGGGTTACCCATTAATATCTTAGATCATGACTTTTTATAAGGAATATGGACAACATTTTATCTTGGAATTGTTGTACAATTAGTGGCACAAGTGTGGCAGGTCTATTGTTGAAAACTTCTCTAGCATATTGAAAAAGCTTTTAGAAAGCTATTAGGGAAGTTTGATTTGCATGTCACATTTTTGCCAAATGTCTTCAATTGCTATTGTTTACTTCATAACCTATTACATAGTCAAAGGGATCTTTAAATTGAAATGTTAATGTGCATTTTCGAAGTGGAAGAAAACTCTATCCAACAATTTGTAGAAAGCAATTCACACTTTGATGATCCCCCATTCCTCATAGTATTGAGGATCAAGAAAGGTCTAAAGATGGTTTGAGAAGAAAATTAACCAACTACCTTGGTCTTCAACATGATTGCACATGAAACAAGCCTCAAGATAATGTCCCCTGAAACCAACACCCATCTCTCTCTCTTTTTCTTTCTTTTTTTTCTTTCCATTTTTTTCTTTTCCCTCCTTGCTTGCTTGCTTGCTTTAACCACTACAACATTAAGCAACATCTTTCATGTTGTAATTTATCCTATAATGTTGTTGTCTGGACTTTGTTAGTGAAGTTCCCCAAGTCTACTTGGAAGGTTTGTACATTCATGAAACAAGCCTCAAGGTAATTTCTAAACCTATGTATGCCATAGTCCATGCAAAATCTATAGTGTTTAGCAAATTTTTTGATGTATGATTGCAAAAATGATTGAAAACAAATCAATTAGTAAAACACACCCATGTCTTGAGTTACCTAACCTCTAATCATCATCATTTTCTTCTGTAAGTGTAATTGTCAACATTTGAATATTGTTGATGTGGTTTTTAGCTGGCAATGGAGGTTTGTTCATGTGGTCTTCAGTTGGCATTTGAGGTTTGTTGACTATTGCATTGTTATTGTATCTTGTAAATGCTAAGCTCAACACTTGGGTTAAGCTAATAACTACATTCACCATGTTTGTTTGTGTGGTGTTGGTCATCATGTCTTTTGTTTTGAAATATTCAAGCTACCTCTCCATGATCTCTAGGCTAGTGGAATTGATGTGGTCAATTGACTACACTAAGATTTGGCTTCCTTTCTCTATAACTTTTACCATGCTCTTGTGAGCTAAAGAGTACTTACGCTTCACCCCAATACTTCCAACCGATCTCCTTCTTGAATTCTGAGTTGTTTTGTTTATAGAATTTGGTGTTTGAGGGGACTTGGTTTTGTTTACAAATTTGGGTGTTGTCTGCTTATTGGCCTTGTTTGTAAAATTTGGATTACAAGTTGGAATGTGCTTCATTGAGTTTGGTGTTTGAAGATTTGTGTAGGAATGTGCATTGGGCTTAATGGCATAATGGCTATTGTTGGGTTTTGTGGGATTATTGGGAATTGAGTCATCGGTACATGGGTCTACATGGGTGTGGGCAATTTGATGGGTGCATTGCTATGCAAAATTATGGGTGAATGGATGTGTGCAAGGCTAGGTGGAACTATTAGCAATTTGCTAAGTCTAGGGCTTGATTAGCAAATGGGCATCAAGGAGCCATGGAATCAAACAAGAGGATTATACTTGTGCATAATCAAATAAGATAATCATACTTGTAGTTGCTACTTGTTCATTTGAATTGATTTTTGAACAATCAACTCTCATCTGCCTTGCATCTTGCATTATAAATGTAGTTGGCAATTGCATGTTTAAGTTTTTTGAATCATTGAGTCGTCATCATTGAAGTTGATTGCGGCTATAATAGTCTATCCACCTATTGATTTATAGTTTTCATCTCCATCATCCATCATATCTCGTACATGTGGGGGGTTGAATATAGGTCTATTCCCCATAAAATCATGGATCATCTCATACATGTCACAACCAAAGTGGTGAGGTAGATGATGCAATGCCTTCTCTTGAGAACTCAATGCCCAATAATCTTCGTTGTGCCCAATCCCCAACATGTAGTTGAAGAGTTTTTTGAAATCGCCTAAAATTGATCCCCATTTGTTTTTGTAGGCCAGGCCATTCCGCAAATACTGAGAAAAACTTGCGCTCATCACCACTTCAAATATTTTCTTCCATTTTGCAACAAAGGTTTCAAATTTGTCTCTGGGATCCAACTTGTCCAACCTTGCAATGTGTTCTTCTTTCTTCATTTGAATCAATGCCACAACCTCCTTGTGTTCCCAGTTTGGCTACCAAGGTTTCTTTGAATGGGCTTCATGCATTATGGAATTGAAGTTTGGTGGTGTTGTCTTTTTGCCTTTGTTGGACTTCTTTCTTGAAGGTCCACCCTCAATCTCTTTGCTCTTTTGCATTCCTATCACTAATTAAAAACTTGAAGTATTAATGAGATTACAAGTTAAATGATGACATTGTACATTATTTGAAAACATTTTGCAGACCAAGGAAAGAGATAAGAAACACAACAAACATCATCAACAAGAATGTAGTCTCAGCAAGATTTGAAGAAATTCAAGATTGAAGAAAATTTTCATTATCTTATTGTGGACAATTTGAATCTTGATCTTCACACCTCTCATAATAAAAAATGGCATTGCCAAATAAATCCATTCTACTAGAATAGTCCTTCAAAATTTAACAAAAAAGTTTAATAATTGGGCTTTGCTATTTTAGGTTTTTTTGTTTCTACTTAGAAGAAACTATAGACTATTTTCTTGAACACCTGAACACTATGTACAAGGGAAGGAGGGGTTGGGGGGAAAATATTTTATGTGGGTGGGAAAGTGGGAAGGAGGTGGGATCCACCCCCGCCCTCTTCTTCAACCTTGTGCTTATTAACATTGAGTTATGGCCTCTCTTTTATGGGGGTTACCTAACATTGCAAAAAAATATTTAAATCTAAGTTTCAAACTAGATTTAATGTTAACTAACATCCTCTCTAACATCAACTTAACATCAATGCCACATAGGTCTCCACATAAGTGCTATGTCACCGTCAATGCTAATTAACATTGCATATGTGAATGCACCAAATTTTTAAAAATTCTTAACACTAACTCACCATTGAGTTACTATCAAGTTTGAATGGTGCTTTAGGTTTTTTTGGAAGGGTGTGAACAAATTTAGTTTTTTTGCTAAAACATTTGGAGAAAAACTTGGGGATACATCAATTTGTTTTAGCAAAACATGTCATTTTGGCAAAATTAGCAAATTGGGAAAAAGAAAAGAAAAGAAACACTAACTACTTTTTCATATGGCAAACCTAATTTAACTCTAGAATGGTAAAGTCTAACCTTCATAATCCAATGTTCTGTTACATGTGATATGACTATGATAGAACAAGATGATAGAACAATGGATAATAGTGTGATAAACCCTCAAAACAAAGTTCGAACATTCTTCTTTCCAAAGCTCCCTTGACTTGCACAAGCTTTTATTACACTAAGTCTTTCATGCCCCTTACCATTTTGCACTAGATCTCTCTTGACATTGAACTGTATTTTATAATTCTTATTCATGTCTAGTGAAACCCCCATATAGTGTGAATAATTTGGGGTCAATTTGTCATATTATGGAATATGCGATACTTTTTAACAAGTTTTATTGTGTTCCACACTTTTTAATCTGATGAAATAAAACAATGGTAGAAATTGAAAACCTATTACAATAGAATTTCTTCACCATTTACAAGATTTTGGCTATAATGTAAAGCACCAATAGAAATTTTTAAGTGTATATGGATTACACATTTTCAAGTGGAATTTTTCCTCCACAAAAGAGGTAGGCATTTTTAATTTTCAGAACTCTTTTTTTAGAAATTTATTTCCCCTCATACCCACTTGGTATCATGGGGAAAATGAAATAAAAATTATGCTAGTGATTTACATTGAGTATGCTTGAAGGGGAACATTGAATTTCTTTAAAAAACATTGAATTGGGCAAGAGATTATTTTGGGAATGTTCCACTCCTCAAGTGGTACCTTTTCTTATTAAATCATATGTTAATAGGTATTTTTTTTGCTAGTTTTAATTTTTTTCATTTTGAATAATGACACATGAACCATAAGAATGAATTCAATTTATGCCATATGAAAACAATTTTGAAGGTAGATTCAGTAGTTTAAAACTACAAAATTTGGTCTTTTGAAAGGAAATGCCAATCACCAAGGATATGCCATTTTTGGGAAATACAAAAATTGTTATTACTACCAAAATTTTGCCTAGTCCCCCAATGGGCCTTTATGACCTGGCCTCACCTATATGGCTTTTCTAGGGTGCAAAACATGCCTTATTAGGCGCCTTTTCTAATAGTTACACCAATAATAATTACACCATATTTATTTTGTGTTGGTTCATTCAAGTAAGAGTTTTTAGCTCATTTACAATCATAATCATGCTTAACAATTTAAGCACAAAATCAATGTTTGAAATTTTTTGTGCAGGAATTTTGGGAGTGAGTACCAATGTTGACTAATTCTCGATTTTGAACTCAACCTTCAATTTTTCTTTTGTTTGATGGATCCCACTATGTAGCTTTGAGAAGTGTTTTTGGATTTATAAAACCCTCCATTCTAAAAAATTGGAACTCAATTTAGTTTAAGATTGGGTTTGATTTCATTTACATTCCACCCAACTAAAACTAATAACTTGCTTAAATAGGTTCCCATGGTTTTGAAAATGGGGTATTAATGTTTTAAAAATTTAGGGAGAAACACACCTAGGAAAAAGAAATCTTAATAATTAATGAAAGAAGGTAACAAGCAATGAAGAAACTCATTTTTTTCCCTTCAAGGTGGGAGGGGGCTGATTTATTTTTTCTTTCGTTTTTTGGTGCAAGGGGGATTATTGAATTTGTAGCCAATGAGTTGGTAGCTACCTAACATTTTTCATTGAACTAATGAACACAATTCCATGAGTTAGAACTACAAAAGGAGTCTTAGTGACACAACCTCTTTCTTCTTTTAGTTTCGTGATGTAACATGCACCCAACACCACCACAATTTATCTCATAATATTTTCTCAAAGTTCACTTGTCACAAGCTAAAAATAAGGCTTGATTGTTGCACTTTTAAAAAATTGTATTTGTACAACTAAATAATTTAAACTTGTTTTTAAAAAGACTATAATGTAATGCAAGTTAGAGTTTTAGTTTCTACAAGAGAATTTTACAACTTGAATCCATGCCAAATCTCATTTCAACAAAATTGAAAATCTCCAATTTGGATGTCTCAAAACATAACCTAAAACCTAGATTCAAACCTACCCAACACCCTAAACTTACAGTCAATATGTGTGTACCATGGGTTTGTTTTAAACCTATCTATCACTTGTTGTAAACTCACACTTGATATCAAAGACAAAGGAGACCGAATGGTTAGGTAATTATTAACAAAAAATGGAAAGAAAAAACTTTTCATATGCATATGTCACATCCCCATTTAAAGTAAATGGTCAAAATTCCAAAGATTTTGGCATCATCATTTAAATTGTCAAGATTTATGATAAGTACAAATATGTAGCCAAGAATTTAAAAAGATTTTTTTCCCTACTTTCATATTAAATATGTAGCCAAATTTTGTTAAATTATTTTCTAGATGCTTGCCATTTTGATTACATCACAAAATCTTTAAGAGAAACCTTAAGATTAAAAGGGGTTAGCTAAATGCTTTTAATCGATTTGGTTTGTAAAGTATCTTCTCCTAGTCCTTGGAAAGGAAAAAATCATTGCTAACATTGTGACTATGTTTTTTTTTTTTTGCATTGGAAATTATTTGTTTATTCCAAGGTCGGCACATTATGACATAAGGTAGAATATTTGATAGTAGCTTAAAATAACCTAGGGTAAATTATCATAAAACATGTAAGAATAACTTAAAATAAATTAGGATAAAATAACTTAAAATGTCTTAAGGGTATAATAGCTTAAAATAGTCAAAAATAGCTTAATGTAGCATAGTAAAAAATAACACAAGGTAGAATAGCCAAAAATAATCAAAACTAAAATAACTTAAAACAACCAAAGCTATAATAGACTAAGGTAAAAGAGTCTAAAATAGGTTCAGGGAGAATAGCGCCAAAAATAACCAAAAGTAAAATAGCTTAAAATAGATGAAAATAATTGGAAGTGGAATCAAATAAATAACCAAAATTAATTATGAATAACCTAAAATATCCTTGGGTTAATTAACTTAGAATAATAGCTTAAAATAAATGAAAATAACTTAGGGTGGAATAACTTATAATAACCAAAAATAACATAGGGTTAAATAGTTTAAAATAACATAGGATAGCTTAGGCTAAAATAGCTTAAGTAAAATGTAAAGTGGCCTAGAAGTAGCTTAGAATAATTTACGGTAATTAAAAGATAGTTATATAGCTAGGGTAGGTAGGTTAGGCCAAATAAACTTCAGCTAATCCTAAAATAGGATTACAATTTCATGATGTTACAATGGGGAAAAAAATCACATTGAAAAAATAGTGCAATGGCTAAAGGTTTAATCTTTTAGTGTGAAAGTGAAAGGTTGAAATCCTCACACTTGCAACCTAAATGAATGTGCTTAGTTAGGTTAACCTTTTAAGCATCAAACCAAGCTAGCCCTCAAAGCCTTAAGCTCCCTAGCTTAGGTTAGTTAGATTAAACTAGGTAGGCCATGTGTTGCCATTTTTTCAATTTGAAGCTTGTCACATGTCAACATTTTAGTGGTAAAAAAATTGAAGCATCCCCAATTTTTTGTTATAAAACTAGTTACAAATAACCATGCCATATTAGCATATGCAATTGCAAATTTTAGTCATAAAAACCAATTGTAAATGACCATGCCATGTTGGTTGGATGAAAAATTAGTGTTAGTCACACCTCGATGCAACTATTGTTTCAACTAGGTGCCACATCATGTCTTTTGCAACTAAAATTATATGCAACTTGTTCAAGCTTCAAGGCAATTAGACACTATAATAATCACATACAACATTTATGATTAAATGAAAGACACTAATGATTGAAAGGTTAATTGTTAATATGCAAATTCATTGTAATGAAGTCTATTTGAAAAAACATTTTTTGTAGTTGAGGTCCATGCATTTCAAGTGTAAATAATAGTTTCACATTTGAAGTTATAAATCATTTTACATTGGAAGTGATTTGGCAAAAGAAAACAAGTTGGAGGGTAAATGAGGGTAAGGGTCAATTTCCATGTTGCCCACCCACCCATTGTTTTATGGAACACCCACCCCAAAAAAATGAAAATCTAGTGGTAAGAAAATAAGCATGGTTGCAAACAAGATAACACAAGCCACACCCACCTGCTTTTTGACTACTTGTGTGACTACTTTTGGGAAAATATTCCTAGAATATTTTTAGAATATTTTTGAAAAAGTCTTCAAAAAAATCTTTTAAAAATTAATTTTTTTTTGTCATACCATTTTATTAAGGTTCATGTTTAAAATTTGGCAAAAATTGTCATTTTCAAAAAAATTGAAACCCATTTACAAGTCCTTTTACTTACTTAAAAACAAACATTATAATGCTTAATGAGTGCTTTTGTTAACTTTTTATTCATTGGATTAATTTCAAATTAATTCACATGTTCCCATGATATATTAAAAATATAACTATGTAAACAAATCTTACAATTTTAATATCAAATTAAATTACAACTTTAAAACATGAAAAAACCAAGCAAACATTACACTTGTTATGGTATGTGTTATTGTGAGTACACCTACATGTAATTTTGTTTTTTTTCCACCACATCTCAATGAGTTTATTAAACAATGAAAGCACATGTGTACAATATTAAATTTGCATTTAGGTATTCCATACTCATTAGATCCACTTATAACCTTTTCAAATGTTTTCATAATACATTAGGAATATTGTTGTGCAAGTATATCAAAACAAATCAACATCAATTTAATTTACGACTTGAAACAATGAAAATTCGAGCATTGTGTTATGTGCTTGTTGGCTTGGTTTTGAAAATGCACATATGGGTGAATGCCATTATGACATGAAAACCCCACCCAACCACTATTTTCCAAAAAATAGAAAGTGGGTGGGCCACATGGAAATGAACCTTAAACCATGTGCATGAAATGTAAAATCACATTTCATGAATAGTAAAAATGTTGAGCCATTCACAATGTTTTATTGGAATCTCTATGAAGTTTTGAAGTTTGAAAATCAAGATCTTCACTAATTAGCATTAACATAATGCCACCATTTTGATTCGCAACTACAATGCTAGCCCACCACTAGCTAGAACATTCACCATTTTAGTCACCTAAGGGGCTCCTCATTGTTCACAAGTTTAAGTAGAGTAGGGCATGTGTATTGTTGATAAGTATATCGAAACAACCCAAAAACATGGGTCAACAACCTAAATTTCAGATAATGAGGAACATTCATTATTCAAAACAAGCACATTGGTACAAATCAAGCCCATGACTTGAGCATGCACAAACATGGTACAAGTTTCGTTGGAGGGTTGCTATCAAGGTTACAACTTTTTCATGAAGATGTTTTCAAGTCCTCTTAAACCAATTTTAGAATTTATATTAAAAGGAATTCAACCCATTCCACAACCATAAGGTGGATCATTTTTTGTATCATAGTATAAGCTTTTGCAAATTGCCATGCATTAACATGCCATAAATTGATCACTATACCAAATTTGCCATTGAATTAAAATTATAAACTTGAATAAGAAATATATATATATATATAGTAACATACATACAACAATATAAAGTAATCCATTTTTTTTTTATGGATTTTTTTTCAAATATTTTATAAGGATTCAATATATGATATATTAAAGTAAAAGGAACATAGATGCAAGAGTTTTGCTAAAACATCTTCACCCAATTAAAATTTTTATGAACTTTTGAATGTCTTGAAATTGACCTTATTTTGAAAACTCTATATTTTTTACTTAGTTAAACTTTTATTCACATAATATCTATTATTTTGTTAACCACCTTCTAATCCCCCATTTAAGCATTGATATTACAATAGACTATCATTTTAACCTACTAAATTAGTCCACTTTATTTTGTAACCACTTTGATCAAATTGTTATTAAAAAACTATCAAAAATCTACTCTACATTTTGAAGTTCACTTTTATTAAAGGCATGTGCATGAAAACATGTGTTGGTTTTGATTAGTTCATTTGATTAAAGTGACCTTTTTGGCCAAGCATCACTTGAGTTAAAATCTATTCAAAAAAGACAAGACAAAATTTAAAAGGTTCATTAAAATGGCTAAGGCATTAGTCAAATCAACCATATTGATTTGGCTAACTAGTTTATTTGTTAAGCTTAAGCTACTTGCTTAACCTAGCCTAGTTAATACACTAGGCTACATAAGTAGCCTTGGCCTAATTACAAGGTAGTTATGCTAGTAGGATAACCTAGGCCTAATTAGGTTATAAGTAGTTTATGCCTAGGTAGGTAAGTAGATAGGCCAAGCTAGACTATTAACTAGGTATACCTATATAGGCCTAGGTAAGTATAGTTAGTTAGCTAGTAGGCCTAAGTAGCCTATTAGGCCTACATAGGTAGTAGGTAGCATAATTAAGTACCTATTTAGGCCTAGGACATAAATAGGTCTACCTATGCCTACTTAAGCATAGGTAGGTAACCTATTATGGCTAAGTAAATATAGGCATAGACCTTTAATAGGTCATGCTACTTAAGTACATCTATCATCACAAACTTTCAATATCATGAAATTTACATAGAATTTGTGCGAAAATCATAAAACAATATGTCCGTGCAAAATTTGTGGGATTTAAAGTGTTAAAGGGGGGCAAAAAATATAGATATTACTTCTATATATAAATGATGTGTCTTTTTTGCTTATGATGTCTTGATGTGAAATATATACGATTTACATTTTAATTAAATATCATGATTGTAATTTTGCATAAAACTATGCAATTTTTGTGTATTAACATTCACATTCACATATGGCATTAAAAACAATGTTTCATTTGTTTGAATATTTAAGATATTGAATACATACAATTATTGTTCATACTAACCATATAATTGAATTCATGCAATTTTTGTATGAACTTATGAAAACCAAATTTCACATGGATTTTGTATAAACCTATAATCATGTCATTTTCATTATTTTTTATGTTGAAATTTTAATCAAAACATACATCGGACACATTTGGATTCAATAGAAAAAGATCATTTATGGTATGTAATTGCTATTAGGTTAATCATCCTCATGTGATTAAATTTGTCATGTACATTTTGATTGAAATTTGTCAATTTTTTTTATTGATTTGCTTATTTAAATGGCAATATTTTCTTTAAATTTTAAATTATCCAAAAAAAAAATTATTCTAAAATTTTCAATGTTTCATCATAGTTCATGAATTTTTATTATTATCTCAATTCTATTAATTTACAAAGGTCAATCGTTACCAATTAAATGTAGTTAAAAAATTTATTATTTTCAAGTAGGATTATAGTCAATAGGTAGCAAAACACACACACACTAGCCCTTCTCATGCAAGTATATATTTTTCTTATCACATCAATGTGACTAAACTTTGCCACAACTAAAATGATTAATTTTAATCACATTCATAGGATGTCAAAAATGAGATTTGAACCTTCACCTCCATGGCCACATGGCAAGACCTTAACCACCTGACCACCATTTGATGTGAATCATATAATTGCATGAATTGTTGACTTTTGAACATTAAAATATTATAATTTATGAATGACCTTAACTTTAGGTTTCTCGTTCTTGTTGTTATTTCTTGTTTAACGATGGACCAACTTGTAACTCTCAACTCAATTCACCAATTGTTGGCAATTTAAGTACACATAGGATTTGCCAATAATTATAGTGCAATGGGAATATGATGTACATTGTAAGTTTTTAATTGCAATTTTAATTTGATTTTACACAATGATGGTGATGCCAGTAATTAAATATTGGCAAAGCCCAAGGTTGTATAATCAAGTTTTTAGATAATGTATGAGTTTCAAGAGCTTGTGATTGGCTTTGGAGAGATATGGTGTACACGTTAGGGAATAATGATTCATGAAGAACAAAATTGCAACATTGAAATGTGTCACCAACAACCATGGATTCTAGAAACTTCAAATTGAAACTACTTGTGCATGCCATGAATCCAATCTACCATTGGGTGGCAACCTTATAGGTGCATTCATAATTCGCTACAAGAAATCATGGTTTTTAAATCATATTTGTAGTCAAAAAGGTCCCATTCTACACATTTACTAACTTGACCAATTAATTATTTAAAACAAGTCAAATTGAACAAATTTTTGTTGATTGTTGGTTAATTTCCCACAATGCCCAAATTGACCTTGATGGTCTTTTTTTTTGTTAGTTTTTCTTACCAATGAGTATAATGGTCAATTAAGCCACCTGGGTACAATCACAATTGGGGTACCACAACAAGAACCATGAAGGACATAGTCCTATTTTGTGTCTTGAATCCTGAGTCTTTGTCCTTATTAATGTAGCCCTTTTGATGAAAGAAATTCAAGCTTTTTGTATCAATTCCAAAAAAATTGGTTTTTTATATTACCAAAATTTTATGCCATCATGTAGAACATACTTTACTTTATTTTTGGTTAAAATGTGAATCAATTTGAACAAATATTGTTATTCTTGTTGATTCCTTTTAATAAAATTGTGTAGTGGGATAACATTCTTGAAATGTGTTCTAAGACATTTAAGGACATGTTTAAATAATCCAAATCACAAACAATCACAACCATTTCAATCACAAAGAATGTGAGTATCTAATGAAAAAATAAATTCACCAAATAAATGAATTAGTAAACATAGTGGTCATTCAAAGTAGTGTTTCGTAAGTGATTTTGAAGTGAGACACTCTTTTTGTGTACTCCAACTATGATTGTGCCCACCTAGTAAATTCAATAATCAATTCATCTAATCACATGTCACCATCCTATGCCATCCTAGTTCCAAGTGTTTGCCACAGGTCATAACCATAAGCAATAATAGTTGCCACATCTTAACATATGGTTTGCTCATTATTTGCATAAATATGATAATTTTGTAATTTTTGTTTAACAAAAAAATAGTCAATTTGACTACTAATTAGATTAATGGTCAATTTGTGTAACCATGTGTCACCATTGTGGGGTACCTTAGTTCACATCCATTCACCACATGTCACCACCATTGACGCGCTCCCAAGTCACGGGGTGAAACCCACTTGAGGGTTTCACAAAGTCAAGTTGCGGAAAGTTAAGATTTGGTAGCACATTCTCGGCTTCCAACTCTAAAAAGGGGTAGAGGGTTGAGTTGAGAGCCTAGGGATTAGACTTGGAAGAGGGACTAGCTTAGCTCGTGTGAATCTGCATCCAAAAACCAACCAAATCGGGTTAGTTTAGCATTCGGGACACCCTTGGGTGTTGGGACTTGCCACGGGCACTTGGACACACAAGACT
>Ga0116227_10003193_pt1 | contig 36668 bp, 25 predicted proteins | sample S1TSphgellanicum_FD_89693 | JGI IMG/M metagenome (GOLD analysis project Ga0116227, IMG submission 89693) | Host-associated microbial communities from peat moss isolated from Minnesota, USA - S1T2_Fb - Sphagnum magellanicum MG | ecosystem: Host-associated > Plants > Peat moss > Unclassified...
ACATTTTTTTTTTTTTTTTTTTTTTTTTTTTTTTTCCATTGTTTTTTTTTTTTATTTTTATTTTTTTTTTTATAAGTTTTTTTTTTTTTTTTTTTTTTTTTTACATTTGTAAATGAGAATGGAAAAATGTCTTTTGCATTTAGCATGTGGAAACAACCATGATGGAGTCATTTTGATACTATGCATTCTACTAAATCTTCTTTTTGCTTTTTTCTTCATTTCATATATCATAAATTATATAAATTTGTGTGATTTCTTACAATTATATAAACATTATGTGAAAGTTATATGCACAAAAGGCAAAAGGGAATAAATGTAAAAGAATGTTATGAGTTTGGTAATGATTTAATGAAAATGTGTTTCAAACACAAAATAGGAATGAAGGTTGACCATAAAATTTAAATATTAAAATTGTGTAAAATTGTGTTTTTATCACATAAATTGTGATTTTTGATGGTGCATTTGTTGTCATGAATCTTTTATGTTTGGAAATGCACTTTTTTCTCCCTCATTGTGGTTTGCTCTCATTTAAGGTTTTAGACAATAAGTGATGTTCATCTCATCATGTGTGCACTATGTGAAAAGAAACAATTGAAAAATTTAATGAACCAAAATATATATATATATTATTGTCCTCAATATTATTCCTATGTTTTTTTTTGGGTTAAAAAATATTTTGATGTGTTTTAATCATTTGATTAAGTTTTGTGCATAACATCATTACAATATAGCACAAGCCATGTGATATCAACCCATTTATATCTTTACAAATATGTTGTTAAATGGCATGGGTATTTGTCTTTCAAAAAGGAAAGAAAAACCTAAACATTCTAACTTAAATATTTGTCAAATTACTTCAACAAAAGATTATTTTTTTGAGAATACAATAATTAAAAAAGAAATTGATCAAATAATGGTTGAAAAAGTATATTTATGAATAATATTATCTTTGAAATCCACATTTGACATTTTATTGTCTCATAAAATCAATCTTCAAAAAAATTGAATAAGGATTTATGAGTGTTTACAAAACATTATACATGCAAAATGTTATTTGATCATTTTTACAAGATTACATACATAATATGAATAAATAAACTAAACTAACTTTATGCATGTCTTGTAACAAAATCAATGGTTACTAGCAATCTATTGGGATAATGGAATGTTTGACAATCTAAATTTTGCTATCATAAATACATACAAAGACCTTTGCACAAATCTTCTATTAAATAAAAATGATCCTTCTATATATTCATGACCGCTTAAGTTTGAAATTTTTTCATTAATTTTTATAGGGATTCATTACTTAAATATTCAATTTGGAACAACATTAATTATATGGGTAAATTATCAACATTATCTTCATTACAAATGCCATTTCTTGATGATAAATCTTACTAAATTTATAATATATAAATTACTGATTTCCTATCAAATGAATATAAAATATCCTTGAAACTTATCAAAACCCTTAAAACTATTATTAATATTGTAAAATAAGATAGAAGATGAAAATGTTGCCATAAAATAAACACAATTTGATGAAATCAAATGGTTTGTACATCTTTTTGAACTCATTGATGGTCCTTGTCCTTTATTCAAATATGACATACTAAAAGAAAAAAATTCATCTTATTTATTACATAATTTATTACACATGCACATCATTTTATATTAATAGTTTATTTATTATTTGTAGTATTATTTGTAAGTCTTTCGATTATTATTTTTCAAAGAAAAACATTTGTGAAGGCAAATACATTAGTCTTTTGGAATATTCAAAAAACAATTTGACATGAAAATTTCAAAACTCATTAATTATTTTTACAAAAATGTATTGAAGTCGCCTTTGCACTACATTAATCAAAACTATTGAACTAATCTTGAAAATACTATGAATACATTACATCATGTGTGATTTTACATCTCATGAATATGTTATAAAAGTTACAACTTGTTCTTCATGTATGTTATTATTAAAGGAATGTAGTTACTATCATCAAATGGAGGATGTAGGAGAACAAGCAACCCTCGTTACCACTTGTTCCCTTCCCAATTTGGAGCCCTTATCATCCCTTGCAAGTGGTGGTACCACCACCCCCTTCACAAACTAGCTAAGTGTAGGGCAAGATTCCAAGGGTGGAATTTAGTATAAAAGGGGGATAATGTAAAAGGATGGTAGTTAATTTCTTACCTTCACCTTAGTAAGTTAATTTTTATTAGAGGAGTATTCGAATAATCCTAATTATCGATAATAGATTTACCTACTACCTCCACATTTGGAGGTGACACTCATTAATTCCAATTAGTTTCTAGGAGAATTGGTGGAAAGTCAACTATTGACTTCTAGAATATAATAGTTGGCTAATTACTAGCCTAGACGATAGGAGCTAATTTAGTGGAGATATTTATCATTGGCCATTTTCTTGGGGGCTTTCTTTCCCATTTTTTGGAAATAATGGGATTGCTCTAATTTCCTCTAATTCCCTTTTGTTTTTTGATTTGGTTTTGAGGGTTAAATTACCCATTTTCTTTCTCACTTTGTGTTTTTTCCCTCTATTTGTAATTTTCGTTGTGCTCTAATTTTTTTCCCTACCTCTCTAGTCTTAGACCATTAAATAATTCTCCCTTTGGTTTCAAAATGTATAGGGTACAGTAATCCACTTTTGTGAGGTTTATGAATGGGTGAAGGTCATATAGAAGTTGGTTTTCTTTGATTTCTTATTCTTTGTTGGTTCTCTATATGTTTATTGGTTGTTTGAGTGGTAAATGTATGGCGATAGTAGGGAGGACACCAAGGGGGTAATAGGATCAGCAAGGCTAGGTGGGCAACAAAGACATATTATCTCGAGAGGAAGTGTTTGGCAAGTAATATTTCTACTACAATGCATAATTACCATCTCTCCCTTATATTTGTACTTGTTTCCATTAATTTTTTCCATCTTCATTTTTTGAATTACCATTATCTCCTTCCTATTTTTTTGTGTTATCATGTATGTTAACTAAAGAACGATATATAGTTGGTTATTGCTAAAGCAATAACTATCATCTTCTTATCTAAAATTATGGTATTACTTAGTAGAGTAGCTTCTTTACTTTCATTTGACTAGTTGTAGTAGAGTTGTTAAGGGAAATATGGCACTACCTTTGTCAGTATTACCACTAATTAAGAGGTAATTATTGAAAGGCTTAATTGGGACCAATTTACAATTACTAATTGAATTAAATGCATACTAGAATGAATGACTCTCATGAATAAAAGACAAACCAATCATAATTGAGATAATTGATTGTATAACGCAAATATTAATTTCATATTGTGTTATGCATGGTTTTATTAGAATTATATATTACATTGGATGACTATTTAAATGCAATATTTAATGGCCGTTTCCCACCTTTCCTCCAATAACACACATAATTAGAGTTTTAAAAAAGAATTGTGATATCAAAATTATGGCATTTAATTTTTTTTAAAAGCAAAGTTAGCTGAATTTATGCAAGAAAAACAAAAATTTCAACAAAATCCCAATTTATTAGATTGAACATTTTTAAAATTTATATTTGTTGTTTTTTTTTTATCATTGTAGAAAATAGGAAAACCATGCCAAGAAAAAATTAAGTGAATCATCATGTATTTGAACATTGTATAAAAATAAAATTTTAATTGAATTGGAATATGCTCCAACATTGTCATCCATCAAAAAATCTAAAGTGTGTAAATGTATGTTTAAGAAGCATAACTCCTTGTGACTTGAAATAACATGATTTTTTATAAGTGTGTAATACGTATGAAGATTATCGTCATAACTTGTTATTTACATCCCAAATTTAGCATGTGACAAATTAATAATGAAATTTGTGTGAAGTTCGTTCATTCATAAGTTTGTGCATTTTACACATGAATATCATGCATTGAAAATATGTTTGACACGTACGTAAATGTGTCGACGGATGAAAAATGAACATATAAATGAACAAATTTCACATCTTCTTATACATTTGTGTGTCAAATGTGTTTTCAATGCACATATCAGTGTGTGAAACATATGAATTATGAATGAAAAGAATTTTGCATGATTTTCCATTATTAAGTTTTGAGATGTTAAGTTTGTGATGTATTAATCATATTTTGCATGTGCATTTTGGTGGAATTTATGGTAGGTAACTTGAATGGTTAATGTAAAGGATTCATCCTAACTTTTTGTCTATTTGAATTAGTTACTAAAGCCATCTATGTTGTTCAAAACCTTAAACAAAATAAAATGATATATAAAACAAACCCAAAATGATAGCCCATGATGAACATTTAGTTTTCAATGGAAAGTGACCCAAATTTTGTGTTAAGATGGTGGCCTCATACTTTATCAAAACTAAGGATGAAATTGAAAGTTAAGATGAAAATGATACACATGAAAAAAAAGGGACCAAAGTGATTTTCCCACATGAATTGATTTTCACAAGAATTTCACCCCCTATTTAAAATTTATTTTACCCGTGCCTTTAATGCTACTCATATTTTATATTAAAATCAAGCTTTGTCAAAATATAATCATGCAAATCCTCTAAACTAAAACCCAATTTCACTATATCGTACTGAATTTTGTTCACTTTATGGCTACATTCAAATTGGTGATGAAACAAGGATCATGGGGTCAAATTAGGGCCCAAAAACAAGGTGATTTTAAGGAATATTTTATTATCTTAACTAGAAGACATCTAAATGATAAAGACACTTCAATCGAAGAAATTTATAAAACACACATTACTTCTCTTTAATGTACAAACACCCTTATGCAATGCTCACCCATGTATGCGATATCTAATAAAGTTATTCATAAAGTAATCTTTGGTTTCAACCTCCCATTGATGTAAGCAATACCTAATAAAGTTGTCCATAAAATAATCCTTAGTTTTAGCCTCTCTTTGATCCTAATTCTCCCACTCATCCTCCTTTTTGAACTATCCATAAATGTAGCAAAGTCATGACCAATCTTCAAAACACAAGATAAAGTCCTCAAAATTGATTATTGTAGTCACTTTTCTAACCGCCCTACAATCTATTTTCATGGCCATAGATTAGGCCTACCTAGTAGGGGGATAACTAGGTTAGGCTTACATACCTTTTTATGGGCTACCTACCTATGGGTTATTTAAGGACTATCTAGGAAACTATTTAAAGACAACCTAGGGGGCTATTTAGGGGTTACTTAAGGACTTCCTAAATTAGGGGCTTTTTAGGGGGCTACCTCGGGACTTCTTAAGTTAGGGGATACCTAAGGGGCTACTTATGGGGCTACATAGGGAATTATTTAAAAGCACCTAAGGGGATATCTATTAAGGATTACATATGGGCCTACCTAAGTAAAAAGATACTTAATTGTCATTTGCAATGTTATTTAAGTAAAGGGCCACTTAAGTGTATATAGGGGCTACCAAAATCTTAGTTCAAAATCATAATCTAAACCCCTAATCCACATCCTCACTCCAAAACCAAAAGCTTAATCCAAAATCTTAATATTCAATCTTATGCAAAAAGGTAATCCATAAGTTTTGTCTTATGGCCGATGGGGACCTATATAACTAGGAATGCCTTCCATTTTATTTTATTTTTCATTTATCACTCGTGGAAGGGTTTTTTCACTTGGAAATCATTGTTTCAACTTTAAGCCATCTAGGTCTACGAAAGATAATTATAGTTCTTCATCTTCAAATGATGATGAAATGATATAAGAAATGTTTGTAAACATGGATAGATAAAGATGGTATGTTTTTGCACCTATAATTGTTGCTACCAACTCATTTCACATGTTTAATGTTAATGAGTTGGAAGAGGGCATGGGTCAATTAATGGATTTAGGTGTGGAAGTTCAAGATGTGTTCACTACTATGTGAAAAACACCCAAACCTTAAAACCAAAATTTTAATCCAAATTGTAAATTCTAAGGTTAAGATCAAGATTTTAATTTTAATTTTAAAATTGAAATTAAAGTTTTTGTTTAAGGTTAGGATTAAGGTCTTAATTCAAGGTTAACATTAGGGTTTTAGTTTTAAAGTTGAAATTATGGTTTTAGGGTTAGGATTAATGTTTTAGTTTAAGGTTAAAATTAAAGTTTTAGTTTTTGGGTTTGGATTAAGATTTTTGTTTTAAGGGTTTAGATTTAGGGTATTAATCTTGAAGTTTAGGTTTAAGGTTTTGATTAAAATTTTCCTTTGGGGGTTAGAATTAAAATTTAATTTTTAAGTTTGGGTTTAGGGTCTAGGTTTAAGGGTTTAATTTAAAAGTTGGGTTTTATTAGTGATCACCACATTCAAATAAGGCATCCTTTAAAATTGGCCCTAGAATAGTGCTTTCTATAATTCATTTTCTACATGAAACATGACAATGTTTGCATCTATGATGCATTTTTATGGAAATGGTTGAAAAGTGTAGTTTGTGAAGATGTCATCTTCATTGCCAAGTGCATCAATGGTGCAATTGGGGACGAAATCTAATGACCCACAATAAAAAAACAAATTATGTTGGGCATTGTTATACCATAGTTTTACAGTTGCATTGGGTTCATTGATGGCATCCATACTTGCAAACTCTAAAACGATGTCGCCCATAGGATTTAATTCAATGGGCACAAGAACATGTACTTGATGAACAACACCGTGGTGTTGATCACCTACAAGGCCTATTCATTTACTTGGATTTTGGGTATCCAAGTTATTACCATGATGTTACTATTTTGCACCAATTTGAATTGCATAAGGGCATTCATTTTTTGTGCATGATGATGGGTACTTTGAGTACTTGTTTCGGGACCGTGGTTACCTAAACAAGGAGATGTTCATTATGAGGAAGATTGGAAGGTGTGAAGTAAGGTTAACCACAATGTTATCAATGCTTTAAAAAAAATGCATGTTGGGTATAGTGTCAATGGAATGGGGGATTGATGGATTGAAAAGGAAAATGGAAATGATTGATGAAGAGGTTTGGGTCCACAAAACTTGAATACACGCATTTGTTCATAGCTACAATTATTTTTACAAACTATCTATACAAACCACTAAAAGTAAAATCAAAATTTACAACTAGTGTTTGCAACTTTTTTTTAATCACAAGTAATGTTTTGCAACTATTTTCACATTCATCACTTAGAACAAATTGTAAGCGCCAATTAATTGCAAGTGACATGATATCAACAATGACATCAAATTTGGATGAAATTTACGGTCAACGAATAGAAAGGACCTTTGACCAAATCATATAAATACAACTTATGTGGGCACATTTTTTCACCTATAGTTCTAATTATTTTAATAACCTATCAAAGTTTACCACATGGCACTTGGGATAAATTAAACCACATGGTAGTTAAGTTATGTCATGCCACATGTAACTTAGGATAGACTAGGCCACATGGCACCTAGGTTAGGTTTGTGCCATGTGTCACCTAAGGTAGGCCTAGGGTCTAATAGCTTATGTGGCACCTAGGTTAAATCCTACTCCACCTTGTATGCGACATACACAACCTTTCACATTGTAAAAGGAATGAGTTGTGTTACCTTGGTTTTATTTTTGTATAGATAACAAATGGTGGTTTTAGGCAATGCACATGGTGTTCAATTGGGTGGATTCCACAATATGGTGGCTTCCTTTCTCCAACCATGGTGCCTTTGCCACATGAATATTCAAGAAGTTTCTTCCTTGCTTCCACCTTAACATAATCAAGTTCATCCATACTTGAATTCCCCATAAACATCCACACAATATGTGTCATAATTGTGCCTTTGCCATATAGTCTTTAGGTCTCTTTGAGCAACTATTGGGTTTGGGTCTCAAAGTCAATGTCTTTTTATGTTACAATCATGTCTTTTTGAACTTTTATTTCTAGGTCTCTAAGTCTCTATGTCTATTTGGGAAATTTCTCTTTCTTGGTTTCTTTTTGTTTGTTTTGGCCCTTCTTTTATTTATTTTTCCATGTCTTCATGTGTTTTTGTGTCTCAATATGTTATTGTCCCATAATCCTTGTGTTCAAACTATGTTTGGGTCTCTACATTTCTTTAGATTATTTATTTTTATCTTTTTGTGTATCTCTGGGTCTATCTATATGTCTATCCATGTTTCTATTTGTGTTTGAATAATTGATCAGGTTTCTTTCCAGGATTGATGCAAAGTTGGGTGGACCAATTTGGCACAAAACTAAAGTCCCTATTTATTCAAAAAAATGGTCAAATTTTGGAAATTACAACTAGTTTACACTAGTTTACATTGGTTTCCTCCATATTTTTTCCATGTCATTAATGGCATATCTAGAGTTTCTATTTCTTTAAACATCTAAGCAAAAAAATCATAAAATATTTCTTCTTCCAATATGATATGGACTTATGAAAAAATGTTCATGATTAGCCCATTCAAAAGTCCATAAGTATAATTTTCAAATTCAACTCATTATTTATTTTGTTCCTACACTTCTTTGATATGATATTTTACTAATTCCAAGTCCCTAACACACACCCCATCAATCAATAGACTATAACATAGTCCACATAAAAATGATAGTCAAAGGTGTAGTCCATGAGTTTTGAGTTCAAAAGTCCATGGCTTTTACGATTTAAAAAAAATTCTAAAATGATTTTGTGCATCATGTAAATATTCAAGTTAAAATCTTTAAACCAAGTCCATCTTAATAAATTTTAAAGCCTATAAAGTGACATGGACATTGCAATGACAAGCACAAGGCATAATTGGTGGGCATGACACCCAAATTGGTCCACCCAACCATGCATCGACCCTCCCTAACCTAAACCTAATTTTTATACCTAAATGCATGACCCCAAAAAAAATAAGTCATTCTCCCCAATAGTGTTCATAGGATTTGAATAACTCCAAGACTAAACATAAAAAAGTTACTAACTTGTAAACATGCTACATATTTGTTGTTGTTCATGAACTATTAAAGACTTACTACATATCCTCCTTTTGTTACAACTTGTAAAAGGTCAATCTTCCTTACACTCTAGAATTTTGCAAACCCAAAGATCCAAGAAAAATAAGACAAAAACATTCAAAAGAAAATTTATAAGCATAAGGATAAAAATGTGCAATAAAATGACTAATATTTAACCCTATGTTTCTCTATCCAAGCTTGCCTCTAACCTCAAGGCTTAAACCTAAACATATATCTTAATGATGATAGGAAACTAACTTGTAAAATCATTCATGCAATTATACTAAGCTACTAGAAACATGTTACATACTTGCTGAATTGCTAGAAACCTATTGCTTTTATTGCATAAATCATAAAGATTTAGGATTTAAGTTCCTTGGTTTATGTATTAAACCAAATAACACCTAATAAATTCATGGTTTTAATTAGCATTGAAATTGCAAACCTAGGGGCTATTGACATGTTTACATTAGAAGTGACCACATTAGAAATGCAGTAATTTAACATCAAAATTGATGACATAAAAAATGAGAATTCATCAACATTAAAAATGTTCATCTTAGAAATGACAAAAATGATGAACAGAAGCACTAGAGGGTTGAATCAAAAGTAATAAACAAAATTTGCATTTGTGTTGGATTAGGGTTTTTAAAAATAATACTAAACATGAATAAAGTGATGTATGTATGTATATGTTTTGGATGACCATCAATTTCAATTGTAGATCAACAACATTTGCAAAACAAAAGATAAATTTATGGAGTCACAAGAATGTAAAAAATCAAATCAATTGCAATCATTAGTAAAAAAAAGTTTCATTTTGTGACTTGTTTTAAGTGACTAAAAATGTCATTTGCAACTATTTTAAAACCATTGTGAATAAAAACTAATAAATTCTCTCTAAAACAAATGAATGTTTGTGAAGTCCTTATAATGAACAAAAGATGAAGGCAGAGAAATATCTTACTTATTAGGAGTACTTTAACATTGGAGAGGGGCCAATTTGATGCAATATATTTCTCATTTTTCTAGATCGCTACATTGTTTTCCTTGTTGTTTCAGTATTTATGAATAGTTAGGGATACTCTATCATTAATTGGCATAAGGATTGATTTCACTTTTGAATAAGTTTTGACATGTGCCATCATTTTATTTTCAGCTTGAAAAATATACGGTCTCCATTTTTTTCTTGGCTCTTACAATCTTCAAAGCCACCTTGACTTGACATTTTTTTGACCCTGAAAAAAAGCTTTACCAATAGGTAGGGATTATAAGCATTGCAGAAATCAAGGAAAACCAGATTCTTCACACACAAAGGCACCCAAATGCTCTGGCCAGTGATTGAAGTCAATTTTTTTCAAGAGGGCAAACTGGAGACTTCTTGCATCTTAAACCTTTAACCCAAAACCCATCCGTGATTAATGTTCATAAAGCCATGGCAGTAAAGAGTGAGGTAAAACAAGAGACATTTGATGAAAATGGGTAGCATGAATTTGAGAAACTTTCATGTGCTACAATACCATAGACTAGGCTCAACTTTCACATCAAAATTCGAATTCATTTTATTTTCATATTTTCAGCATTTTATTGTCATATGAGGGCTGAAACTATTCAGGTGTAAATTGTGATAATTATGATGGTTTTCAACACCTCAACTTCATATTTTCATAAAAAATCATTTCTCTATTTTAAGGATGATTTAATGACAAAACTGACCTTAGTATAAGCCATTATTCCATTCACTTTTTTGGGGGGAGGGTGGCAAGCTCCTCCTTCACCAATGCTTCTGCTGTACTAGAAAGGCCATAATATTGCAGCCAGTGAAGATGCTCTAAGAGCAGCTCCAACCATACTTGACATTTGGACCAGTGTTTTTAGGTGTAAGATTGTGCCAGTTTCAGCGTATTGAGCACAAATGCTGAACCATAGCTGTTTTATTGAGCTTCTCTGGCAAATTTTTACTGATCTTCATCCAAAATATGTTGTGCAATGTTGTGGTGGAGATGCTCTAAAAGCACCTAAATTTCATCTGGCGAGCTACGCGGGCCAATATATAACTAGCATGTTGATTGAATGATTTTATTTTCATTTTTAAAAGCCAAATTTGGCTAAACTTATTATAACATTACAAAATTGAAAAAAAAGAAGAAAAAACACTGAGTAAAACCTTGAAGAATTATGGAAATTTTCTTGAACAGTAGGGAGAGATAAGTGACTCAAACTCCAAGAGTTTGAAATACAAGGCAGCTGTAGTGCTGCTCGAGAACTTCATTCCCAACTTGCAAACTCTGGAAGAAATCAAGACAAACCATAACTATTTAATATAAACAATGGACAATGAGCAAGCCTTCCTCTGAATGGAGCTGTAGACATTATGTACTTTTGATCTTCAAAACTTCAAATTTTCCATCTTCTTGAAAGCTAATTTACTCCCTTAAACACCAAATTTTGTACAAAGTGTGGAACCTCCACATTATTAGATTAACCACAAAATAGACAAAACTTGACAACTTTCTTTGGTTGGAACTTTGGAGCCAATTTGAATCACTAGGTTTCCATGTTCAAGAAACCCATTTCTTTGCCAAAATCAAGTCCTCTTCTCAGGACTCCTGAAGTACCCATCTCAAAGAAAATGGGTCAATGGATGTCAATGGTACCCACATCAATTATGCTTATTAGTTGACGTGGCCATTTGTGATCTCCAATGTGGGTTATGTTGCCATTATGTTAAAATTTACAATTTTTGGATGTAAATCCTAGTGAACTAGCATTGGAATTGGTCCAGGAAACTGATGAACCCTCTAATGCATTTCTCTTCACAAGGAGTGGGAGCATGCCAAGATTTAGTGGAAAATCGTTGAAACTATACAAAACCTTTTAATAAAAGGTGGGGTAATAGTGATCTAGTTTTGAAATGGTACCTTTTTAACAGCCATAAGAGAGGGCAATTGTAATATCTTGCAATGACGTGGAAGGCTATGTGTTCAGATACTTCAAATGACAAAGTAGTTTGTATTTGAGTGATGATGTCGGAATAATAAGTGTTGGGATGTTGGGGGGAAGTATTTTGCAGAAACCATGGGAATGTTGGAAAATTTATTAAGAATGTTGGCAAAATCTCAGGAAAGATTTCAGCCAATATTGAGGACCAAGAATCCTAAATTTTTGTTATATCATTTGTTGCTGAATTATTTAAAGTCTTTGCCATATTTTTTTCGAACATTAGCACCTTTTTGTTCTTTGGGTAGGCATCAAGAATGTCAAAAATGTCCCAACATCGTCCATGGCATTCGGTGTCCCCAACAAGTTTCCCAACATTCTTGGCTTATAACGGAGTTTGGATTTTGTTTGGATGTTTCAGAACCAAAACACGGATATCTTATGTATGTCTATCCTTTGGGAAGAAATGTTGTCCTGATGTCATTGATGTTGGTAATCTTGCCATGAACTCTTGGTTATTTGAATCTACCACCATTGGCACCATCACCATGGCCAACTATGAACAAAACCTGATTTAGGATGATTAAAAACCTTTGGCACAACCCAATAGAGTTGCTTGTTGTCTTGTTTAGGGGGCTTAATTTTATTTTTTCCATGCATATGATTTTGTAGAATCAAGGTCAAAAATTGCATAAAACAAGAATTGAATCATAGTTATTTCATCTATGATTTTAAACTATTCTTATTTAATTGGTAGTTTGGTAGATATTTTAAGGTGTTTGGTACATGATTAAGGCCATTTTAAAGCTGATTAAGGTTGTTTTAACTTTAAGGGTCCTTATAGGATTTGATCACCTAATGTTTTTGTCTTGGGGACTGATTAGGCTATCCTGTTTCTGGCTTTTATTCAACACTTATCTTGTCCTGACTCCGTTTCAAAGATTGACAAGTAAAACAGAAAACCAGTTCTGAGTCAGGGCTGTAGACAAAATATTTTTTCTGGTTCGGGTTTTGAAAATTAGTTTGAATTCACAGTCTGAGTCATGACTAATTGAGCCAGTTTTTTTTATAATAAATTTTGTCAAATTTTTGAGAAGTTTGGAATTTTTCCAATTTTTAAAAAAGTGTAAATCTTCCTAATTTATATTAATTTTTTGGAAATTTTCGTGAAATTTTGGAAACCAGTAATTATTTTTTTAATTTTTTGAAAATCCTGCTTGTGATTAACCACAACTGGCAGTTAACCAAGGCAACTCCAGCTAAAGATTGAATTCCATATGAATTTTCCCCTAGGCTGAAAATAGCCTTTGCAATGTGTGACATCCTAAGATAACATTGGAAGTAATATTTATAAAACCTTTGAAAGGAGGCAATATCAGTGACATACAGAAGATGCTTTCAGTTGTGCCAGCTTTTGACACATGTTGTAAAGCTTTTGTTTCCTTCATAATGGAAATTATTTTCTAGCCCTTTAGTGCTATTACCTTGTTGCATAAATTTATCACCCCAAAGGCTAGGTTGTCTATCCTCCAAGACATAAATCCCCCCCCACTCCTTAGCATAAAATGTCAAAAACATATCCAAAGGTTTTCTTGAAACTATTTTTCATACTTGATTGGGATTGTGTAACCAAAGCATCCACAAGTGCACCATCCAATGGAATATTGTTATGACTCGGTTATGTCCTTAAAACCCTCCTATTTTGACCTCATATAACCTTTAGAGCATCCCCAGCAGGACCCTCCAAAAATATTTCCCAGACCCAACTTTAGTTATTTACTTTTTTGCAACCCCACCAATAACACTGAAACTAAGACGGCAAATAGGCGCAAGACTACCAATTGCAAACCACCTGGACTAATCATTATGATTGGTCAATTACAAACGGGGAGCAGCAATTAGATCATATTTATTACACTTTTCTCTGTCAGTGCACAACTTGGCTCTGCCTTTTGCCGGCGTCAGCAAATCGACCTAACATGCTGGGCCAAAACGATTTTGCTGAGGCAAACCGGCATGTTTTGACTTTTCTTCATCCAATTTTAATGTGCACTGTCACATACTGAGCACCGCTGGGGATAGCCCTATTTTATGGGTTTTAAGAAAGTGCCTACATGGCCTACAGAAATCTTTGGACTCTAGAGCCCTAGTGGTGATATGTTTTGAATATTTGTTGAAGGAGCTGGCCAGCTTCTGCTGAGCCAGGCAGGAAATTGGCAAAGATGGTGTGTTGTAAGTTGAATGTCATGGGGATGGTTGGAAATCAGAGACACTCCATTAGTGGTGACAACTAAAATTTTGAAACAAACTTTGGGCTACTATCAAGTTTTTGAATGTGCATAGTATGATGGTCTTCGGATGAGAGCAAACTGACTTCGATAACACATTCTAGTCAAAAGCCTCATTCAATAATGCAATTCAAATTCATCAGGTGGCAATTTCATTACACTTAATAAGATGACAGAAACAATGGTACCTGCAAACAACATCAAAGAAGATCAAATAACTGCAAAAATATCACGATCATACCAAGGTATGAACTAGGATGCTCTACATTGACAACTTAAAGAAACACAAAATCTAATCTATGTGCAAATACCATAACGCTTTATTGCCCCAAATCACACATCAAATGTGACAACTTTATAACAAATCTTCTATGCTATTCACAATTTTAAAAGTATACAAGGTCTTGAAAATTAAATTGCATCTATGAACCATGTAATGAACCCCAATGGAAAATGGTACATAGTTAGTATTGATCTATTTAGTGACCCCAACTTTGATTCCTTCGAATGTGTTTGCCCTCATCAGCCCCAAACCAAAGGATTTTTTTAACTACAAAATCTAAAATTCATGTTCCACCCTTTTGGTAAGCCTTCATGATCACAACCAAGTGCAAGCATCACTACTACAATTCATGGTTTTTTTATATTGATGAATCTAATAAAAAAAGACCACATTTGGGCAAGCATAAAAAAATCATCATGTCAATTTGGACAAGTTGATTTGGACCTGTCGATCGTGAATGGGTGGTCTTTTTTATTTGCAAAATGTTGGACTATTTGACTAGTGGATACTAGAGCATTGGATTAGTCAAAAAATTTATAGATTATTATCAAAAATAATATTTTTGTGTAGGTAGGTGGACAATATATAGGTTTAGGTAGGTCATAAAAGGTAAGTAAGTAAATAGGTGGTAGCTTAGCCTAGCTGAACCTAACCAACCTAACCTTTTAAACATGTATATAAGTTGCAAGTATTATGAATTGAACCTTTAACTCCCCCAATGATAATCCAAGTCCTTATCAATGGATGACATTTTTCAAAGTTAACAAAATTTACTAAGTTTTTTATTTCGCATCATTAGTTACATAGGTAAGTAAAAACATTAAATAATTAATAGGTAGGTTGCACGATGGTTGGTAAGTATAAGGGGTAGATAAATAGGTAGCTTGTAATAAATAGGAAATAACAAGTAACTAGGTAGGCAAATACGTTATAATAAATAGGAGATAATAAGTAGCTAAATAGGTAAGAGGTATGTAAGTAGGTAATTGGGTAGGTAGTAAATAAGTAGGTCGTAATAGGTAAGTAAGTAAATAGGTCGAAGGAGGTAGGTAAGTAAGTTGGTATGAGTAGGCCTAGGTTATTGCCTAGCCTAGTTTGTAGCCATCTTCACATGTTAGGTAGCATAAGATGTCCCATTTTACTAGAATACAATTGTCCATCTTGATTAAAAATGTCATTTTGTTTTGTTCAACTTGACCAAATGTTTCAATTGACTAAAACCATTGTCCATTTTGACAAAGTTTGTCATTTTTTGTCTAACTTGATTGGATATTCAATTTGATAGATAGTCAAATAAGTCACTTTAATCAAGTTCACCAATCAAAAAATACACATGTCATTCAAGCCCTAGGCCTTTAATCAAATTGTACATGTGCACAAGTCAAAAAGGACTTGTTGATCAACTTGAATTTTTTGAAAAACAATGAATTGTAATAGTGCATGTTAAATAGGTTAATTAATGATTGTATTTTTTTTAATGAACATAGCCATAAAGTTTTTTTTAAAAATTGAAATATATTTTAATTTAATGATCAATATGAGGATTTTTAAATTTTAATATAATAATATTATGTTTGATGTTCTTAATATGCATTTAAATAATTTTTAAAAAATGTAAATAGATGAAAATAAGAATTAAATTGGATTTTTGGTAACTTCAACTTTATGTCACACTAAAATGTATTAATCAATTTAAGTTTTTTCATATTAAAGGTCATGTTTGCCAAATCTTTAATTTAAAAAAAAGTTCTAGCACATTTTATTTGGCTAGTTTAAAACTTGTTTATCATTTTTTTTAGCATTAAATTGTTTGAAACTTGGTATGCAACAAATACTATAAACTTAATGAAGTGCACAATAGTTTCATAATGATACTTGAAAATGTTTTGAATTTACCTTACATTTATATCAAAAATGAAATATTATAGTGTTGAAGGATTTTTTTTGGCCTACTACTTTGCATGATTTGCTCCCAACCGTCAAGTTCTTAGCCCCTATTCCATCAACAACCTTTTGAAAAAAAATTATAATCAAATTTCTCACCCAATTTTACATCACATATGCATATATGGAGATCCAACTACCATTATCCACCATGCTCACCTCATCACATGAAAATGACACATAATTAACAATAGAAACAATGGTTATAATTGCATTAATGACTTAAGCATACATAAGTTCAACCATTATCCAACCTAAAGTGTCTAGCCAATGCATTTTGGGATTTTTAAGCACACCAATGAATGCATACAATGCTTTCCTAATCTCATATTCCACCATAGAATGACCCCTTTCCAAGATTTGGAACAATGAATAATTAACCTTGTTAGTTTGCCAAGTCAACAACCAATTTAAACTTAAATGTGATGCCAACACGAGATTAAACTATTTTCCCCCTAATTTCAAAATGAATGTAATTAGCACCCAAAACCACCTACTCCAAAAAATACACTATTGATGATATTTAGGTAAAATTCAAAGAAATGCAAGGCTCCTTTCACCAAGTCCAAGTGAATATTGTAAATAGGGGATTAATTAAACATGAATTCATGTTATTTGGAGGAAAATTAAAGGACTTACAGTTTGACTTCAACATGTGAACTTGGAATCAAAATAGCTAGTTATTAAATTATACATCAAAAAATGATTGACAATGGTTGAATATGCAAAGCTTTAGAAAATAATGTTTAGCAAAATTGGAGAAATTGTCTTACCAATATGTGAAACTAGGATGGAAAATAGTGTGACACTATAAGCAAGCCAAGAAAAAAATTAGATTCATGTGGTTGATATAGCATTAAACCATGGCCATCAATGATTAACAAGTGTTCCCAAACATGAACATCTCAAAGGCATCTGAATGTTGTCACATGGACATAAAAAAAACTATTTTACATTGTTTTTATGAATGTTTACAAACAATAGTGAGCTTAAAAGTGGGCTTCATTATAATTAAACGCATGTAAATAGGAAGAGCTCAATTGAAACCTTGGAAAATACCTTTTTTGAAAACATTGCATTTTTTATAACAAACTCCCCCAAAGTAGGTCCACAAGTTTCATGTCACATGGGTTCTTTTTAAAATCATTGTTCTATGGCACATCATATGAATAAAGTGTAATGAATTTGTCTTTCACAAATAACCATGGCAGTAAAAAAAAATTCATAGATTTGTTTGGGAAGCCTTTTTGGATTATGCTAAATTGGAATGGAAAAGGACATTACATTACAAACTTACCAAGCTTCATAGGCTCATACAAATTTTGTGTGAAATTTGATTTTCATAGGTTTGTACAAAAATTGTATGAATTCCATGTTATAGTTAATATCAACAATATTTTTACATATTCAATATCTTAAATATTCAAATGGATGAAACATTATTTTTTAATGGCATACATGAATGTTCATGTTTAATACATGAAATCACATAGTTTTATGCAAAATTACATCACAATAATTGCACATATTTAGTTAAAATGTAATCATACATACTTCACATCAAGACATCATCAAAATAAAAAAGACATATCATTTATTTAAAAATAATATATGTATTTTTTGTGCCATTTTTACACTTTGAAACCCATAGATTTTGCACAAACATATTATTTTACAAGTGGGGTGACTTCATTTAGTTCTTGGTTTGTTTTAGTCCCTTGTGCCATAGTTGTTTGTGCCTTGTGCATCTTTTCGGCCTATGGGTTGTGTACTTTGGTTTTTTTTCCTTCACAATGGAATTTGTTTCATTTGTGTCATAATAATAATAATAATAATAATAATTTTAATTTTGTTGCAACTAACTTACCACCTAGTTCTTTTAGAAAATTAGCTAAACTAATTGTAAACATCACTTGAATTAATGGAAATAATGAGTGGGGGGTTGTCATCTAGAGTAAATTAGGATTTACCTTTTAACATAACGACAAGTTCATCAAAGTCTTGACCATGGATTATTTATTAACTACACCTAAAAACCTTGTGCCTACTTAAAAGGTTTATCCACCTAGGTTACCTACCCACTTACTTGCCTACTTACCTATCCACATAACCTTCTAACTACTTACTTAAGTTACCTACCTAAGGCACAAGAAAGCAAAAAGGGCAAAACTCAAGACTAAATTGGCAAACCACTATCATGCATTACTAGATCATTGTTCAACATTATTGAAATTAACAAAGTCGCACACATGAAAACATTCATGCAAATCTTTCACATCATAAAGTGTACTTACCTTGTCTTGGCAAGAATCGAAGTCCAAAATACAAAATGAAATGAAAATACAAAATCTGGTGTCAATCACACTTTTTGTTTGTTTGGTGTGTTCTAGAAACTCATTATGTGAAAGATGTGACTTCAAAACCACGCATTGAGGATAAATGCCCCAAACACACAAATTATTTAAAACCATGTTCACATTCAACTAAACTTTGATCATAAATTATTAAATTTTAAATAAATTAATATTATGCAATAAAAACGTGACATCACCAAAATTGATTCAAATGAAAATTTCATGACAAATTATGTTAGTTTTCTAATGAGCTAAAGCAAGCCGGATTTGAATAACCTATGTGTTGGAAACAATATTTCAAGTGACTAGTGGTTTGTAGTTAAGTTGAACATGGTGTTTAATCCTTAAACGTTGGTTTAAAAGAATGATAATTTGACATAAAATTCTAGGATGTGAAAAGTTTGAGCTTGGAAAATATATTTATCAATTCTAATCATAAATGATGCAGAGGCGGCAAGTTATTTAGTTTCAATTACAAACGCAATCTAACATTTAGAAATACACTTGCATTTTTCTTTCACCGATAGCATTTGTGTTTTCAAGTATAATCACCTCATAGAATCAGGAGTAGGGGACGGAAAGTCGCCTCATAGTAGGCCACTTGTTAAGTAACCTAATTAATTACCCAGTACCCTAACCTAAGTGTACCTAATATGCTACTTATGTAATATAGGCCTATTATGTAATTTACTCACTAGTGTAGGCCTTCTAGGTTGGTATCTTAGATGGTCGAAATAGGTATTCAAGGTGCTCTAACTTATTAGGTAAACCTATTAGCTATGTAAGTAGTTTGTTAGCCTAGGTCACCTAGGGTAGTAGCCTAGGCCACGTAAGCCTAATAAGCATTTTTTATAATTTAATGTCTATTCTTTTTTATATTATAACATATTAAATTTGAATTTTAAAAACTTATTAAAAAAACACATTTTTTCATATAATTGTTACAAGTATATATTATTGGATTATGATTTAGATTTAAAATTTGGGACATATAACAATTAACATTTTTTTTACAAGTCTATAATAATTAAAATAAATTTAGGGTGCACTTTGGGGAATTTTTAAGGCTTAAACATATGCAAAATAATAAAATGTCATTTTATGTATTTTTAAAATAAAGTGAAAAAAATCAACTTCAAGATATTACCAAATGGTAAAAGACATTTTTTTTTGTGTTTTATTACAAATTTTATTTAATTGTTTGAAAAATTAAAGCCAAATCTCTAGTTGTTGAAAATAAGTACGTGTGCAAGTATTATAAAATATATTAACACCTAACCCTAAATGCAATAGCCATATTCAAGTTCGTTTCGAAATAACCCATAGGTGATTTAAATAACCTTAAATGAAAATCCAACCTTAAATGCAATACCCACATGTAGGGTTGTTTTGGAATACCCAATATGTAGTTTGGGTGCCTTTAAATGAAGACCAAGGCTTAGATGCAATACTTGTATGCAAGTTCATTTTTAAATAATCCATAGGTGATTTATGCAACCTTAGGTGAAAACCCAACCCTAAATGCAATACTCACATGTAAAGTCATTTCAAAATAACCAATAAGTGGCCCAAACAATTACAAAGCTCGGATTTCAAACCCAAAGGAAATTTTGTCAAGAAAATAGCTCTTTTAAAAAGGAACTAAGCCAAAGGGGATGATAACAAAAAGCCCAAAGGAACATGTTTCAATTGCAATAAAATGGGACATTATTCCAAGGATTGCCCCAAACCCAAACTAGGCAATGGGGCTTCCAAAACAATTGCCCTTACCACAAACTTAGTCCAAGGTGAATGTAATCACCTTATGCTCTTAAAAGAAAGGTTTCTAAGCGAAAGGTGTTATGTCTTTTGGACACATGGGCCTTTCACAACATCATAACTTGAGATAATGCTGAAAGAATGGAGCTCTACTTGGAGGAGTTCAAGGCACCCATTGAGGTGCACTTTGCGGATCAGGTTCCCCATTGAATTGTGTTGTAAGAAAGAAATGTGCCTCTTCAACTAAAGAATTGGAGAGGAAAGGTGGATTTGTTGGTTTCCACCTTGGGGGGAATGGAATGCATTTTGGGAATGGAATTTTTCACCCATAACAATGTCTTCGTAGAAAGTCACAATAGGCTAGTTAAAATCCCATCCAAAAATGGGATCATTTGGGTGAAGGCACATGAAATGCCTAATGTGGGTGGATCAACCATCCACTTGATGTTAAGTAAAATTTTGGAAAAGGAATGCATGGGAAGTTGTGGCATGTTGTGTATGATGTGTGTGTTTGATGAGTTTGAGCCAAAGGAAATTACCAACTTGGTAAGTCTTTTTAAATGTGTTAAGTGAATGTTAAATGAATTCTTGGATGTGATGCCCGAAGAGTTACTCGATGAATTATCCCTGAAAAGACAATTTGACCATGCAATCGAGGGGATGCTGGGAGTGGCACCTCCTGCCAAGGCCCCATATCAGATGAATCATCAAAAGTTGAAATAACTTAATATTCAACTTAAGGAACTCTTCACAAAAGGTTAGATCAAACTTAACAAATCACCATATGGGGCAACCATTTTCTTTGTTCACAAGAAGGACAAGATGTTGAGGATGTGTGTGGATTATAGAACCCTCAACAAAGTGACGGTGAAAAATCAATACCCATTACCTCGAATTGACAACTTGTTTGATCAACTTTCGAAAGTTAAAATGTTTAGTAGGATTGACCTACATTCATGATATTACCAAATTTAAATTGCAGAAGGGGACAAAAAGAAAAACTACTTGTTGCACAAGGTATGGCCCATACAAATTATTAGTGATGTATTTTGGACTCACCAATGCACTTGCCACATTTTGCACTCATGAACGACATTTTTTGGGAGTGGTTCGATGATTTTCTGGTCATATACATAGATGACATTTTGGTCTATAACAATTGTATGGAAGAACATGTGAAGCATCTTCGAAAAGTGTTCCAAAGGTTGAAAAAGAACAAGTTCTATGCTAAGTTCAAGAAGTGCAAATTCGAAGTGATGAAAGTGGATTTCCTTGGACATAGGATCAACCAAGAAGGTTTGAAGATGGATGACCAAAAGGTGAAGGCAATTTCGGATTAGGAGCCATTTAAATCAATTCTCGTTTTAAGGTCATTCTTAGGATTAGCCTCCTATTATCACAAGTTCATCAAGAATTTTGCAAAGATAGCCATGCCTTTGACAAACCTTTTGAAGAAATCATCTCGAACTTATGAATGGGATGAATCATGTAATGCACCCTTTGAAACCTTGAAAGGCATTTTGGTGAAGGCCCCAATGTTGAAGTTGCCCGACTTTGACAAAGATTTTGAAATCCATTCCGACTTGTCCGCCTTTGCGATTGAGAGACTTCTAATGGAAGATGGAAGGCCGATTGCATTTGAAAACAAAAAATTGAATGAAATGTAGTGAAGGTGGCCAACACATGAAAAGGAAATGTGGGCCATGATACATTGCCTCAAGACTTGGGGCCATTACATAAGCTCAAAAGATGTGGTGGTGTGGACCAATAATGTCACCTTGAAATACTTTGCCACTCAACCAAGGTTATCATTAAAAACAAGTGAGATGGCAAGACACATTGGCCTTGTTCAATGTGGACATTCAACTCAAGCTAGGGAAGGATAACGTGGTGCCCAATGTGTTAAATCGAAAACACCAACTTAAGGTGGTGTATGTGGAGGAAATAAACCTTCAAAAGGAAATTCGACTAGCAAACCATAGTGACGAGTTTACTGAGGAAATAAAGCAAAACATTAAAAAAGGAGTCAAATCACACTTTCACTTACAAGATGGATTATTGTGATATAAGCAAAATCATTTTTATGTTCCAAAAGGGAAGCTTAAAGATGTGCTTTTGAAGGACCGTCATGATGGGCCTTTATGGGCCATGGTGGTGCAAAACACACCATAATATTCATCAAGAAGACCTACTATTGGCCTAATTTGAAGGATGATGCGGAGGAATACATGAAGATTTGTTTGACATGCCAACAAAATTGAACATTCGATAAAAAACAAGTAGGATTGTTGCAACTATTATCAATTCTTGAAGGGTTGTGGGAAAGTGTGTCCATGGATTTCATGGTGAGTTTGCCACCATCAAGGGGATTTGATGCAATCATGGTGGTGGTGGATCGATTTAACAAGATGGCACATTTCATTCGCACAAAAAAAAGTGCAATGGCCCAAGAAACGGGAAGGTTTTTTTTCATGCATGTGTTCAAACATCATGGCTTCCCCCAAGGACATTGTGTTAGATAGAGACCCAAAGTTCACAAGCAAGTTTTGGGGAACCTTGTGGAAATGCATGGGGTCGGAGCTCAAGATGAACACCTCATTTCGACCCCAAACAGATGGACAAATTGAAAGAGTGAACTTGGTTATCCAAAAATTCATAAGGAATTATGTGGCGGTAGATCAACAAAAGTGGGTGGATCATTTGTAGTTGGCGGAATTTTGTTACAACAATTTGAAACATTCAGCAATAGGGTCCACCCACTTTCAAATGGTGATGGGCAAGTCACCAACTATGCCTACGACTTGGGTTGCACACGGGCAACCCCCAAGTGATGCATGTGAAGAAGTGTTAATGGTCACACGACGTCATGAAGAAAGGTGGTGCTTGTGGGAGATGGCCAAGGTCAATCTCGAAAAGGCACATATTCGATACAAGGATTTTGCAAACAAGTCCTTACATGAGGTGAATTTGAAGAAACGAGCAAAATGTGGTTGAACATCAAAAAATTTCGGTTGCCAGAAGGTTTGAACCACAAGTTTTTAGGTCCATATGTGGTTCCATTCAAAATGTTGGAAATTTTTTTTTTCAACACTTACAAATTAGAATTATTAGGAAACCTTAAAGTTCATCCCATATTTCATGTTTCAATTTTGAAATTGGTTGCCCATGATGCTTCAAGGCCTAATCGATAATACAACTCAAGGCCTCCACCCAATCTCATCGATAACAAACTAGAATTTGAAATGGAGGTTATGTTCAAATTAAGGCAATTAAGGGGGCGGGAAGGGGAGTACTTGGTCAGGTGGAAAAGATACCATCCAAAAGAGGCATCTTGGGTGAATGAATTAGACATGGAACATGCCAAAAAAGCCATTAAAAAAATTCCATAATTGATCGACAAATAAACAAAAGAAACATAGAGTGTGATGAGGACATCATTTTTTTTGTGAGGGAGGAGATTACACAAATGTACCACATCAAACTACAAGTGAAATAAAGGTTAAATGTTTCCAAGAGATTACATCATGAACAAAATGAATATTACTAAAAAAAATATCAAATGGCATGGGACAAATGAAACTTCCTTGCAAAAATTCAAATCAAAATCAAACTCCCACCTTACGGTTAAAAGAAATTTTGGCCCCAAAAGAGGAGGCAAGCAAAGTGAGCTTGTGGGGATGCGCACATGCTCAAAATGCATCCCAAAAGGTCGGTTAGTAGTGGCAACTGACATGGGAAGTCATGACCTCATTTGTGTATTAAAATCATGTAGCTTGGGACTTAGATTTTCGCAAAGTGTAAGTGTCGCTTCTCATACGTTGATAAGCATACCTTTAATTAGGCTTCATTGTTGTGATCAAGGTGTTAGGTTGGGAAAGAAGTCGTGTCAAGTAATTTAGGTCAAGATTATACTTGATTTGAATTCTTCATGTGGGGAAAGATAAAATAATTGCCTCCCAAATGAAGGTTTTGTCAATTAGGCTAGTTTAGGTATTTTGACAAAACAAGGGTTAAAGGTTTATCTTGAACCCTTCTTGGACTTGCCAAGAAAATGTTGGAAACTTGGGTACACCTAAATTAGCTAAAGGCAAAATCCTGTTACAAGAGTTAATAATTAATGGCCAAAGATCCAAATGAAAGCAATTGCATTAAGGAAATAATTTTTAAGTGTCAATGAAGACATTGATCTTTTCTTTTAGTGGGGGAGAGTGTCACAACCTTAGTTTTGGGCTTGTAACCAAAATGAGGGCATGGAAAGGTGCAGGCTGAAAATGCAATTCGAGAATCACATTCACACTCCCAATAGTGTGAGAAAGTGTGAAGGAATGAGCCCACACATTTCGAAGTGAACTCCCACTTTGGGAATGGAATCCCTATGAAGTCTCAAATCTTTATAGAGTAATTTAAAAGGTCAAAACTCATTAGATTGAAAACTTACTTATACCATTGAAAAGCTTTAAGACATCGACATTTAAAATGAGCTTGTATGATCCATTTGAATACTTACAACATAAGTTATGGCCAAAAAAAGGGCCATGAGTCAAAATGTCAATTTGCCTCCCAACCATTAAAAGTTAGGAATTGCCTTGAATTACATGTGTGCAGGTGTCATGCCACATATTATTAGAAAGTTCATGACAAGGGCTACAACTTTGCATTACATCTGACCTCAATAGGAGGTCCACACAAAAAATTATGGGTTTTCAAAGTGGTGAAAGTTTCAATTTCGGGAATTTTGAGACTCCCGACTTGGAAGTTTCGAGAAAAATGACATTTAGGTGCAACTCCCGTGGCCAATCACAAAAAAATTATAAGGGGGAAGGTGGTGGCTTCCCCCAAGTCTAGGTCGTGCTAAGTTTTATGAATATATGTATGTTCGTGACTAATCTATGCACCAAAAGTACTCCAATTATGCACTAACCAAATTGTTTTTTAGTTTGTGCAGATCGATATGAATAATTGTCATGCTTGCCAATTGTCATAACCTCCATCCTAAAGCTTCAACACGCCCTTTTACCCCTAAAGTGCTTTGAACGAAGGAGCGTACCCTAACTCCTTTCGTTGTTTTCATTTTGGGATTCGCATTTGAGTCAACCAAGGAATTTGGGGGTGCATCAGAGAGATATAATGGTAGGATATCTAACAAAGTATGGCAAACCCAAACTCTTTGCATTCTGTTAATCTGTAGAAGAATTTTCAAGTGCAAGTGTACAATTCTATAATGCTTGAACTGCTAGTGATTTATTGACCTATCCTTTCAATTCTTCTACATACCCACACACTCCAAAAACATTTACAATTAGTTGTTTGTTGTTACATATACCTTATCCTTATGCCCAAAGTAAATATATGTGCCTTTGATAAAAAATGTGTTAAAAAATTCCAACATTACATCAGGCATTGGTGCTTCCCATTCCATTAAAAACAAGGGAACAAGCCCTACTTTAGAAGCTCAATTTTCTTCCTCGGCAATCTCCTTTTAGTTCTCCATCCGCTCAACATGTTAGTCATAGTTTTGTTTCTTCTATGTCCACATGAATTGCTTAGGGTCTAGAATTTTAATACCTTTCTCTAGAAGTGTAGCTCTATCCAAGATTACACCTCTTTTCTTTGCTATAACTTCTGCTTCAGGCCTCTCCATCTCCATCACCCTTTGCTTTGTTTTTGTCACCACCTACACCTCAGTGGTTTGTTGTATTGTTGTGGATAACTATTATTCCACCTCAATAATATTTTCTTCCCTTGCATCCTTTTATGATGTCTATGTTTTCACAAAATGCTATTCCATAGCTTCGTTGTCCTCCGATTCTTCAATGAACATTAGATCTACTAATGTTGCTCCTAGTCCTATTCGCTCTTTTGCATGCCAACGTCTTCTGCTTCTACACAAAAACTCAACTATAGATATTCCAATTGTATCTATGTCTTGAATTATCGTTTGTGCAAATTGTATCTTCACATTATACACCTTCTTTTCTACACATTTCAATGATGATGATGAACGCGGAAACGACCTTGCAACCAACAGCTAAATATTCAACACATCTTCTCTTTTTATTTTTTTCAACTCCTCTTCTATTTTTGTTGTTTTCAATGATTCCGCTTCCTATTACTGCTTTCGTTTGTGCTCACTCCTTTGCACTTCCTTTTCCCTTGTTATTATTTGAAGTTTTTCAATGGCATTTTATGCATTCATATTGTTTTGAACTCCATAAGTTCGAAACGTGCACAACATCTAACAACAAACGCAAATTATTTTCTATAATTACTTCATTTTTTTGTCCTTGAACATCCTGCCCATCATATTCATTTTTTTCCCTCTCGCCATTTTTTAATTTACACTTGATCCACAAAATTAATATGGCCCATCATGACAAATTTATGTGTCCCTTGTACAACCACGTGTAAACACTTAACATCATCATTATGAATGAACGTTGTAAATTTCATCTTTGGATTATTCCACATCTGTAATCTCCCTACATTAGTTGTATTGATGCCACCTCATTTGCCCGATACACCTTCTGCTAATTGTACCCATTTGTCAGCCGACTATACCCATTTATTTATAGACTATGATGACTATATCGATTTTTCTACTAACTATGCCAACAAATCTGATGATTGTGGGAATACACTTGATGATTGGGTGAACATTGTTGTTGATTCAACTAATACCCATGACAATTCATCTTCAAAATCCTACATCCCAAATCCATCACTTCTATGGTTATTGCTCACAAATTTATTATTCATTTGTAGATTGAAAATCAATTCAATGTTCATTATAAGATCTTTGATCTGTTCTTCATCTACAACATTCTTGATATATTTCACCATTTTCATTATCATCCATTGTCAAAATTCTACACTTGAATTCCACCTACATTCTATTCCCAATATATTGGCATATGTTGTTCTTGTTTTTGAACTTTAGATTCCATGTACGTAGAGGGTTCGAGCTTATTGACATTGATCAGCACAAGGTTAGCTTCATATTTTTCAATGGTCACCAATAACACAATGTTATATTCTATACGATTCAAACCATTTCCTAGTAAACTTCCTTAGGTGTGATTTATTGCCCTTTTGAAACCACATAACATAATCACCAAAATTGAACTGTTTTTTTGGATTCTTTTGTTGACTCCATAATGTTCTATTCCACTACTGAATTCTTGTAGTTTCTATAACCTACATTCTAGCTTCTTGCAACTTTTCTAGCTTTGTGATTCTATTAGTTAAAACTCTCACTATAATATTATTTCTCTCATTTCCACCAACATTAACATAATGTACTTTGTGGGCATCAATGGATGTAATCCATACATTAATTGATATGGTGTATACCCTGCTGCTACTTTGTATACAATTATGTATGAAAATAATACCATAGACAAATGTTCATCCTAATCTATTTTATTCTCATTAACTAACTTGGTCAACAATGTCCCAAATACTTTATTATTAGATTCATCCTTCCCATTCCCCTAAAAATAATAGGTTGTAAAACTCACATGTTTCAACAAAAAATGATTTGTCAAATACTTGATGGCATCATTAATGAAATGAACTCCCTGATATGTGACTATCGTCAAAGGACATTCAAAACTGGTTAATATACATTCATACAAAGAAATTGTTATGACTATTGCAATATTAGTTCTCAATGCTCTTGCTTCCACCCACTTGGTAGCATAATTTATGGTTACAAGATTTATTTTTTCTTGTATATTTTTTTGTTGGTTTAATTGGCCCCATAAAATCAAGTCCTCGTTTCATAAATGGTTCCTTTAGGAGACTTGTCACCAGATTTGTAAGACTTTGAGTTGCCAATCCTCTTGTTCTTTGGCATGCATCACAAGATTTACAATAGTCATGCACATTTCTATTCATAGTTGGCCACTAATATCCAACATCCAATATCTTTTTATGTGTTATTTCAATTGCAAACTGCCTTCCTACCGATCCTTCATGTAGTTTTCTCATCACCATCTACGCTTTTGTAGCTGTCAAACATTTTCACAGTTTGTTATCTTGGCCCATTTTATACAATTCACAATTCTTCAATGTGAAAGGTTTTGCTCTCCTTACCAATCTTTGCTTTTGTTATACTGATAATGTCCCCTCAATCTGTCCTATTTTCAAAAAAAAATTCACATCCTTTGGCCATTTAGGCTTTACATAAACAAACTTACATATGTGGTTTCATCAAACATACCTATGGGTTTTGTAATATTTGGTAGTCTTGACAATGCATCTGTAACTACATGAGTTTTGCTTGGCTTATACACTACTATGAAGTCATATTCTAGGAACGATAACAATCATCTAACTATTCTCCTTAAAACATGTGGTTTGTTGACCAAATAAACCAATGCCATATGATCTACATAAAATACAAACTTATTTTGCAACAAATTATGTTTAACCTTGTGTAAAACAAAAACCATTACTAAAGCCTTTTTTTGTGTTATAATTATGTTTTACTTTGTTCAAAAGCCTAAAAGCATACACTTATGGTTGATCATCCTTCCCTGTTACATTCTAAGACAACATGGCCCCCATAACTAACAAGGATACATTTGTATGAACATGAAATTCCACCTGTTAGTTTGATGATATCAATATCGGTGTTTCAATATAGTTTTGTTTGATCAATTCTCAAGCTTTCTCACATTCTTTTGTCCAAAGAAAAATCTTTGTATTTATGGTTGGTTTAATAATAGGTGCCATAATAGCAACAAAGTTTTGATAACACATTTGTAAAACTATGCCATCCCATGAAATACTTGAATTTGTTATGGATTTTTGGGTGATGGCATGTTTACTATTGTTTATATCTTCTTTGGATCTGGTAGTTTCCCTTCTTTGGAAACAATAAAACCCAAGATCATTTTTTTAAATACCATAAATACACATTTTTCTAGATTTAGACTAATGCCATATTCTTTACACTTTTGAAAACATAATTTGAATTTCTACAGATGACTCTCCATGTCATTATACATTGTAAAATCATCATAAAATATCTTCATAAAATTGTCCAAATATTTTTTGAATGCTTTGGTAACAACTTTATGATATGTTGGAGGTTCATTTCTCACTCCAAACGACATCACCTTCCATATAAAACCCCCCTAATTTGTAACAAATGTAATCTTGTATCTGTCCTCTAGAACTATAAAGATTTTATGATATCTTGAATATCCATCTAAGAAAGAATATGCTACATACCATGTTACTATGTTCAACATTTCATCTATGAAAGGTAATGGGTATGGACCCTTTTTGTGGCTACATTTAGTTTTCTTTTCTAAAATCTATATAGATTCTCAGTTTGCCATTTTTCTTGGGTACTACTACTACGGGTGATAATCATGTAGCCTCTTTTACAGATTGAGTAAATCCAACTACTAACAGCTTGTTTATATCATATTTAATTGATGTAGCATAGTTGGGATTTAATTTGTACCTAACCTGACGTGTCGATGGAACAATAATGTCCAACTCAATTATGTGTTGTCTAGTTCTGGTGGAATCCCTTTCAAATCTTTATATGTCCATGCAAAAACATCTTTGAATTCCTTCAACATCTTTTCCAATTCCAACACCCTACTCATTTCTAATTGTGCATTAATCTTCACCATCTGTGGTTTTACATTAATTCCAGATTGAGTTTCATCATTTGTTGATTTTTACTTATCGTCCATTCGACTATTTGCAATTCCTATGCTTTGATTTTTGTTGGAGTTTCATCCATGACAACATTCCTTGGTTGATGTTTATAATATGTCTTTGGATACACCTTATCTTTTAGAGCTACTTTTGGTTCATATTTGTTATTAGCTATTTTCGTCTTTCTGCTTTGTATTTCAAATCCTTATTATAAGATATTAGTCTTCACACTTGTATCCATGATGTCCACATCTATGGTTTTCACATATTGAATTATTTCAGGTAAACTAATTGTTCTTATTGAGAATAATTTTGGCTCTATGGCAAAGATGATATCTTCTTCATCTATGATGCCATTATGATAATCATAGCATAGTAACACTTTTGGTCTTCTTACTTCATTTCCCAAATGTTTGGTGATTGTAATTGTTCTGACTATCCCATTCCCTTGTATGGTAACAATGTTACTTCCCCAATCATGTGCTACTTTAACATCCTTCAACATGGTCTCCCCAACAACATGGAATAACTAAAATTTATCACATTATTTTGAAGTATAGTAAATGTAGTTATGTAAGGAATGCCATGAACATATATCTTCAAATCTTTGATCAACCCCATTGGTTTTGTGGTTGTTTGATCTGCCATCCTCAGATTATATGGTGTAGGTTTAGGCTTTGGAAGCCCCAGCCTCAATCTCAATTATTCTGTGATAATATTAATTCCAAAACCTCCATCTAGCAACACATCCTCTATTATATTCTTCCCAATCTATACATAGATAATTACCATATGATTATTTATTGCTATAACAATTATCCCTACCTTTGGTACTAAAAAACCAACTTATTCAACTATGGTTATTCTACTTACATTCTAATTTTTCTTTGGTTTTAACTTCTACCACATATATCTCTTTAATTCAAAAACTATTTTAGGCAATTGTCCCAAGTTCAAAGTATAAGTTGTTTCTAGCATTTGCTTACCAATGTTTAAAAAAAAATCTTCTACTATAATTAGTTTCTCTTGTGAATTCTCTACCTCCTGAGATTTTTATGTTTATGTAAGAATAATATTTGGCATACTTGGCCAAGTTGTGTTCCATCCCTCCATGGATGTGGATGGCCTTTCTGGCTAGGTTTGTGTCTTCTGAATTTGTTGAATTATTTCCACCATTGATTTTGTCAATCATTATTCATTTTTCTAGTTAGCGACACTCTTTGCTTTCTTTGGCTCTTTATCTTTGAACACCTATTTTTTAGTTGCATTACTTCTTGTTGTAACATTAACATCCACCACATTCACATTTGCAATGATTGTTTATGCCTCGGCAATGAGTTGAACTTCTGCTACTATCATAGATTTTCCATGAAACATATTTTGCATATTAATAAACTTTGGACAATCTATCAGTTTATATCCATGCAAACCATAGATGTGGCATGCATATGAAGATGTCTTTTGTGATTTTTGACTTGGTCGTGCAGCCTTTGTGGTTGCCACCATGGTCTATTATTTCTTCTTTCTACATGTTTCCACATTGTGATTCATCATCCCATAATTTGTGCCATGTTTATTAGTCTTCCCTATATTACTTTGTGTTTTCATTAATGCCACCTATTTGGATTATGTGGTATTGAAAGTGCACTCCTTGCTTCTACAATAGTAATGTCTTCTTCACACAACATTATCACCTCCTTATGTTGTTGTAATGTTGACCTTTTCATCCTTGCAATTGCAATTTTAAGGTACAATTGCAAACTTGCTTTAAACACACTAGTTAGAAAATTGTCTATGGTTGGAACTTGTAAACCATGAACCAACTTTTGAATTCGCTCATAGTAAACCTCCACCCTCTCAATCTCCTCTTGCTTCATATTCTTCATTCCATGTATATTTGCTTGTCATTTTGAGTCTTTCGATGACATTTGCAAAATGCATGTGTAAGTTTCAAAAAAATATGGTCAAGGAAGTCTGACATGTAATTCTGACGCTAATTTGATGCTATATCTCGTAACATATAATTAAATGCATTAATGATATTTTTTCAGAAATTTTTACATTTGCTGTTACTACAAAATTGAACATTTTGACATAAACATCTGGATCAACATCTTATTTGAAATCAGGATACTTAAAAGTTACCTTTTTGGCTTAATATAATGGCAATCTATGTGATCAAGAATTGGTACAATTATAACATATGGTTCTCAATATCCTCTTTTTGGATTTGTTACATCTGCACTTATGTACCTTCCAACAACCATTGAACTCAATGGTGGTTGATCTATAGTCCTATTCACATGGGTAGTCATTATTGGATTAGTAAACACCATCTGAGGTGTCCCAACATCTCCAATAATAGTTGTTGGTAATGTCATACTCCCATTTATTTCCTTCTTGTGGAAATTCCATTCGATCCATTACCCAATTTTGTTGTAGATTTAATTAATACTCCCCTTTGAAAAACATCCATGTTAAACACAACAAATGTTTCAACTCATGTGGTTGTTATACCTGCATCCAATGATTGGGTAATGTCTACTCTAATAGATTGTTTCCAAGTTTCAACAAACTGCCACTTCCGACACGATTAGTGAAGTTGTGTTGATTCTAGTCCAACGATGCTCCAATTTGTGGTTACCCATTGGTATCCTTTGTGGTGCAGAACGTGGATGTGAATACATTTTTGGTTCTTTGCTTTTAATATGAACAAATGGATGAATTTGTTGACTCTGTGGTCCCATTTGGCTTCCCAACTCCATGCTTCTTAATATTTTTGAATTACATGAATTCTTGGTTCCTGTGCTTGTGTTTGATCCATTATTGTTCCTACCACATTTTGTAACTCCACATGTCTAACAATACCTACTTTGATGTGAAAAGGCACAAAAGGACAATCCATGATTGCATGTCCTTTCTTTTCACAAAATGCGCAAACCCTTGAAATTAATTTGACCATCTCTGAATCCACAAATTCATGATCTCATTTTTCGGTTGTGTACTTTGGTTGATCCAAATCTATATTCCCTTGATGTGAATATGATTGTGGTACTTCATCCAACACATTCACTTGTGCCTCTACATACACAAATGATCATAGGTAATTTTTCTTCAGTCTCTTCAACCACATCGATATTGGTGTTTTCTTCCACCTCCTAGTTTTCCATTGGTTCATAGTAATTTGGAGATGTAGATTGATACACAAACCTGGATTATATACCTCCTATAACAAAGCTAAGCTTGGGCCAAGTTTAATACCCATGTTGGGCAAGTCCTCGGTTCTATTTAAAATACAAGTATTTGAAAAAGAAAAAATAATTATATTAAAAATCTCAAAAAATAGTTCAAATTTACAAAAATTAATGTATTAATAATTTATTTTCTTTATTTCAAAAATAAAATAGTGTTTTAGAGAATAGCTTTATGATAACCCCACTAGTATGAAAAAAATGAGAACAAGTCTACTTGAATATTAGCTTGTAGTTTTTTTTGGGAAATCCAAATCCTAGGTGAGTATCACATTTTTTTAAAAAAGTTCCAAGAACTCGGATGGTTGCAATTGTGAGAATGGAGTTCTCTTTTTTAAAATGAGAATCATCCAACACTGGTATATACGGCACATCCTCCCCCTAGCCATGATGTCTCAATGAGATGCCATGTGTCAAGAAGGGTCCTTACAAGTACAATGGTCCTACATAAGGATTCCCCAATGCCCTTGACCCCTAGAATTTTTTAATGAATCCTTATATTGTGTTTGAAAGTTCATTAGGCTTTTGAAAGATTCCAGAACTTTCTGAAACAAAAATTCTGAAACACAAAATTAATCTATGAATATCAAAAAAGAGGGATCAGGGGCCACCATGTCAACAAGGCTTTAGTTGGCCCCATGACCATACACATTCTTCAACTCCCAACATTGTCACAATGATGATCCAAATTGAATGTTATCATCCAATCCTAAAAAGGACATGTGACATTGAGAGCCAATAAGGACCCCAAAAAAAACATTCATGGAAAAGCATCCAAGGTGTATGGTTATGGGCTACCATGTGCCCATGATTGACCTAGAAGGCATCACCCTAGTTTAAACAACCTTGAAGATTATAACATTCAAATCTTCAAACCAATGAGTTTTTTCAACAAATATTGTCATCTTTGATTCTTTTATCTTTTGCCATTTCCTTTCATCTGAAAATTTCAAAAATTAGGAAAAGGTGTAATGGTTGGTGTAGTTCAAGGCGTCAAAGGAGGCGCCCTGGATGTTCAACTTGTGGGTACACAAATGGGTTCAAGATCAAACATGTTTCAAATTTTGGAAGTTGAAACCTTCAAAACAAGCATGGGTGGCTTCGTCAGATCCATTTTGGAGGCACAATGGGGTTAGGTCTAAGGATGCTAGCCCACTCGCATGTGTAACCCAACCTAGGTAGTTAACTGAACTACACATTTCATTGAGTTCATAAAGTGGCTTGCCTCTAGGAGGACTTACACGCCTTGTCTCAAATAATCGAGCTCCAAAACCAATCCAACTATTGGCACTTATCACTCAAATTGTGATTACTTTAATGACATCTTCTTAATTAGCTTCAACTTGTTCCTAAACACTTCAATTTTGATGGAAGCTTATTTTCTACTTTGTAATGTCATAGCATGCTAAGCTTTAGAACATGAGAAGTTTCAATGTTTAGAATTTGTATAAGATGCCAAAATCCGTGAAACAAGCTCAGATTTGGAACTACTTCAAAGAGAATGATAGTGGAGCAAAACTTTACATAACATCCAAATTCGTAACTTTATGGTCTTTGTTGTCCATGTCTTCAATGCCATGCAACAAAAAGCATGTCAAGGAAAATCCCATTGTATTTGCATAGGGAACATTACGACACCATTTGTCAATGAATTCTGCAATCAATTTTGCAACATGCGTTTATGAAAGTCAACTAAAACCCATCGGATTCATTTTCAAGAAAGTGAAAATCATATTTCTTGAAGAACCTTATTGAAATTTTCAATGGCTAGTCTACACATTATGCACTTCGGAACCCATGTGCTACTAGATGATAACTACAATATGTTAGAATTTACCATGGAAAGATATTTAGTAATACAATCACAAGAAATGGATTATCATTACATAGGTATACAATTTTCAAACAGAGTACTTATCGGTGTTTTTTTTAGGAATTTTTGTTTATAGCCAAAGTGGTTATTATCCTTAGGAGGATGTGGAAAAAAGTGATGATTGTCCCTAGGAAGATTTAGCCAAATCTGGTTATAAATCATAAATAAAGTGCAAATATTTAATCACATTTCTATGTTTTTTGCCAACATAGCAAAAACCAAATTTATGTGTCTAGCAATTTTTAGGTTTCTTTTTCTTTTACCTCACCCTAGCAATTGGAAACCTCGAAAATCACTTCTTTTTCAAATTTTGAGATTTTAGTTTTTCTGTTTTTTATGAAATGTTACCCCTTAAAGCCAAGGAACTACTCCCCTTGGTAAGGCTTGTGTTCCCTTAAGCTACAAAAAAAACGCAGCTTTGCTTTACATTATTAGCAGTATGCATTGTCATGATGTTATATATATTGTTAGTACTACTCACAATGAGGGATAAAGGACATGGTTAGAGGCACATAATGATAGTATGTACCTATTTTTTACAAAAAAAAATCCAACTTAATTGTGCTCACAATATCATAATCATTTTATTTTTAATGCCTGAATCGGGAAAAAAATGAAAAAAAAAAGGCCAAGAATATGCATGAATAGTAAAATTACTAGCATACACACATACAACATTAATTATTATTCTCAAGTTGCACTTGATGAAAAATCCAAAGGAAAACAAAGCGTGTGTCACACTGTGGCCTTGCCATTTACATTAAAACTTATCTTAAAGCAAAAGAAGAATTATGGAAACTCAAATATTTTACCATGCAAAAATAGACCTAATCTTCAAAAAAATCCTCTTTAAAGAAACCAAAATCCTTCGAGATATTACTATAACTCTACAACTAATCTCAAGATTCAACACAAGCCAAAAATATCATCTTTCAAAAATCCTCATATTGTTATATACCGAAAAGTTGGCACCTCGAAGTCTATTGTCATCTAAAGTTGGCCCTCCCAACCCCCCTAAACCCTGGCCCCACTTTTGCCTTGGAATCTGAATCATAGACTTTTGACACAAGGTAGGAATCTTAGCGGTGGGTGAATCTTGTCAGTAGTTAAGTACTTACTAAAAAGGTACGTTGAATCTTTTGTGATAAGGTTCTTTGAATCTCTTTTACCAAAAAGTAGTCACGAAATAAGAACCTCTAAATTCATGCATCCCAATTTGTCCACGTGTTCTTTTCTTTCATAGACCAAAAACCCTAATTTTAATTGCAAGTTGGGTCATTGGGGGAAGAGTTGCAAAAACATGGGGGGGGGGGGGGGGGGGGGGGGAAAAGATTTTTCAAAAAACAATTGGGAGGGG
>Ga0116227_10003195_pt1 | contig 36665 bp, 30 predicted proteins | sample S1TSphgellanicum_FD_89693 | JGI IMG/M metagenome (GOLD analysis project Ga0116227, IMG submission 89693) | Host-associated microbial communities from peat moss isolated from Minnesota, USA - S1T2_Fb - Sphagnum magellanicum MG | ecosystem: Host-associated > Plants > Peat moss > Unclassified...
AGGATGTGTTGCAAATTATATGCCTATTTTTATCACAGCCCAAAAAGAACCCAAAAGTTTGTTGCCCGAACCAACATCTTGGGACTTGGGGATTAGCACATTCTCCAAAACATTAAAGCCAATGGACTTTTATATTACTCCTAGCAAAAAGAGTTTTTCCTAAATATAAAACCTTTGTTTGAAGATGCATTATGTAGATGTGCAACTTGTTTTCTGAAAACATCATGACTATTGTTATAACTTGTGTTGACAACTTGGCAACTATAATCCATGACAACTATTGGTATCCAATTTGTCTGTTTTTAAACTTTTCATTTGCTTGTGTCTAAAATTTGCATTTTGGTTTTGATATGCTATTCTTACAATTCTTTGGTTGTGCAAGTTTATGAAGAACCCTTGCCAAGAGCTTTCAAACCTTATTTTTATTGTAGCCTAATTTGTTAGTTAGTCAAACTTGAAGTAGCCACTCTTCACATCTATGATGCAACTTGAAATGGCCAAATACACAAGTCCTCCAAGGGGGAAAAAATCACCACATGTTCACTAAAATAACAATTCTCCATGTAACCACTCTAAAGATGTCTAAGCAAATGACTATAGCCACTTACGGTACTAGCTCAAATGCAGAATCCCCACATAGGCTACTTTCACAAATTCTTTAAAAATAGGGGGTTGACCAGCAATATATATATCTATATTGCATAGGTACTAATGAATGAAGAGAGATCCTGGGCACCACCTGGTGACGTCCATGCAAGATAGAAAGGAACAAAACAGACTTTAGGAGTGGCTCATATACCAATGGACATGGGTGTGGGGTTTGACATAAAGAAGGGTTATTAAAGTGGACCAAACTTCCAAAGACCTTCTTTTTTAACCTGATTTTTATAAAAGCCTGTGCATTCTCATGCCCCAGTGCCCAGTGGCTTCTCAGGAATCAGGAGGTGGGTGGGGTACCACTTTTGGAGATCCAAAACCAAGCTACTACCATGCTCAGAAACTTCTCATTACACAACATGTGAAATGAATTGGGAATAGATGGTTTGATGGGATTCAAGTTCCAATAGAATTTATGGCTCTTGGAGACTTGGGTGTTCTCCATTTGGTGACTAGCCTAGAGCAACGACTTCATCACTTGGTCCTTACATGAGAACTCTTAATTTATAGGTCTAGCTCTTGGTGGCCCAGATGGCCAAAGCACATGTTGTGGCAGAAGATCCACTGTTGCTGCATCTGCATGGTAGCCCCAACTAAATTTTAATTTTTTTTAGAATTTTGCAATTCAATTCAGATGGCTCTGGACCCAAATCTCACAATCAAATCTCCATCCAAAATAAAGATCAATGGTGTTTTTTACCCCTCACCCTTTGCATCTGCCATTCAGGTTTTGATAATCAACTCTTCAGAATGTGTAGGCTGTATGTGAATTCTCATGAATTTGTTGATGAATTCACACTAGTGTAGCCTGTGCTGTTGGCCCAAGTGTGAACACCTTCTTAGGTTTTTTTCAGAATTGAAAATTTCTAAATTTGGCAATGTGAACACATTAAGGGCTCAACTGGTTTTTCCTTCCAAACCCAATTTTTGTAATTTGTTTGAATTTCCAGCAACAAAATCCACTCAAAAATCAATATCTCCTACATTTTAGCTCTGAAAATTGTGAAATAAACTTCATTAAATCTGACTTGCCAAGGGCTTTCCAAGAAGGCTAACAACGCTTCCAAATTCTAATACGATATTCAGTTTCAAATTTTATTTCATTGAGAGAATGGTTCAATTATCAATAGCTTCCACACCCTAGCTCCAAAGAATCTCAAACCAAGTGATTGCACCCCTACTCATTGAGAGCTCTCTGAAGATACCAAGAGTGTGGCATGGAGCGCTGCAGTTGGGGAGATCTCAGTGTGACAAACAAAGCAAAACAAACTACCTTGCTTCATAGATAGATTACAAATTGATGTGGCTCAATCAAAAAATGCATGGGACCAATAAATAAATGGGCCAATTATAAGTGTTAAAACTCTTTTCCTTGACAAAGAATGGAGTACTAGGATATAACCGTTGTCGTATTGGTTATCTAACTTAGGCTTTGTTAAGGAATGGTGTGAAGTAAACCATTCCTATCCTTTCTAGTGCACCTCATTGCCCGAATTATTATATTAATTTTTTTTACTATTCCATTGTCCTGCAATGTTTTTCTTAACATGCTTCTTGGTAATCCATAGCATCCTTCTTGACACCCCCATCACCCAAAAGAAACAAAAATAACCATTTTTCCTTCCCACCTTAATGCATTTTCTCATTTGCAAAACCACTAAATAGAAAAATATTTTCAACCCTAACACCCCCAACATACTTCTTAGTGGCCCTAGCATCATTCAACATAATGTTTGTTACCCTCAACATCCATTGGCACCCCATGTTGCCCAAAAAAATAAAGCTTGTCCGGCTTGGTGTTTCCAATGTTCCTTTCCAATGCCCCACCATCCTGTCACCATTTTGCTCTTCTTGGAAGGCATTCCTATTGCCTTGTGATTATTTTATTGTCTTTCATCATCTTCAATGTCCTCTGGGTGTGGTTTTGCCATTGACCTTGAGCCTAATTGGGTCATCCTCAAACCAAAATACCCCACCCAAGCAAATTTTGCTAGGGATGCCCTAAGTCGGGATGTTTAGTAGGTTGATGTCCCATCTAGCAGTAAAAAAAAGGGTTTTCACTATTTGTAAAAGAGAATGAAGTTGAAGGGGGAAATATTTTCTATCAATTCCACAAGAAAAAGTGATTAAAAGGAAAAAAAATTGTTGACCCAATCCAAAAGAAAGGATAGTAATTAGAAAGGGAAAAATAAAATGTTCATTCCCAAATCATGTGTGAATATGATATTAAAACATTGCTAAATGTCACTTCCAAATCTAATGAACATGATGTTTAGAATGGATTTCAAATTAGGTCAAAACAAGACAAAGTATGCTTAAAAAGTAAACATTTATAGTTAAACCTATGTCATTCATATAATTCTAATTTAAAATAACATCAAATTAAATGAAAATATGTTTCAAGCATTATTCATGGGTATAAATAGGATATAAGAAATCACTCATGCTAACTTGACTTCTTAATGATAGAATTTTTTTATAATGATGCTTTATAAATCAACTTTTTTATTTGATTTAATTACTATGACAAACAAAATGTTGCATTATATTATTATGTGAAGGTGTACCTAAAAACATTCCCATAAAAATATCATTCCATAGCTTTTTGAAATCATTCAAAAAGTCCTTTAAGTGGCGAAAGTATTCTTTTAAGCATTGATTACATGGTTAATTATTATTTTTCAATGTTGCATGTTCATTCAACTCATTTCAAAATTATCCTTGGATGTTCCCATAGTACATGAGGAATATCATTTTAAAAATTCATGCAAAACTTTCAACATTTACTTAAGTAGATTTTTATCACAAAAACAATTAAACATCAGCCATGGTCCTAAGTGATTCTTTATAATTTGACTGCACCCTATTTGTTCTATTAAGTTTATAAAAATCTAGTTCCAAAAAAACTAAAAGCAAATGAACTTAAAAATTCTAAATTAAAGTTCATTTGAAATTTATTTATTAATATGTGTTCAATCTAAAATGGGGCAAGTATTAGAAATTGCACTAAAACCCCCACTATGTATTAGGCTGGATATCAAAGTTGATAATCGAAGCTATCAAAAAATCAAATATTTGGTTTTGATATAGAGTCAAGTTTATTGAAAAATAAAATATTGGTTATTATACATAACCATGATTCTCATTTTTTTTGAAAAAAATCAAATAATCACCTCAAAATTGTTGAATCTTTAGTGATTCTTTCATAAAACTTCTTGGTTTTTTTAAGTTTTTGAAATACCCAAAACCAATGGTTCTTTGAAAAAAAAATTTCAAACCCTTGGAACTAATGGGTATTACAAAAAAAAATACCCACCCCACCCTAGTTCATTACCTACTTTTTATTAGAATATTTAATGAAATATGCGTGTATTGAATTAGACCATGAAGATCATCATATATAATCAGCAAGTTAAAATTTATTTTTGTTAGGCCCTATTTGACACCTATTTGAGACAAAAAAAAAACCCCACACTCAAAAATAGATGTCAAAAGCTAATTATAATTTTTGAGAACCTACTTGAAACCTATTTTTACAATTTGAAATTTGAAAATTAATATTATTAAAAAAATTATGGAAGTTGTCACCATTTTAAAATGAATTATTTTTCTCAATGACCATACTTCAAAATTGTAATTATAATGTCACAAGTTTGTTTCCTTCCATTGAGTACAACATTAAAAATCTGACCATATGATTCATTGAAAGAAACAACATTGAATACAAGGCCTAATTAGTATAGTTGTAATTAGGAGTGTAGTTGACTAAATGAAGCAATATTTAATAAGATTGGATGGAAGATTACAAATTTAATAACAATATATATCAAGAATGTGCATCCAATACATAAGTTTTCTTTGGTTATTTGCACCAAATACACATAATTTTATTTTATTTTTTGCTACATTATGCTCATAAGATCAGAACAAAATTTCCCTTGCCCAACCAATTTATTTATTTTAAAGATGAATTTGACTTTAAGGTCCTTGCTAAAATTCATCTCAAATAACATCCACAAACCTAGACATCAAAATGTCAAATTCCAATGTGGAACATCAAGCTCAAAATGTTTAATGCACATTTTTTTAGCCTACAAAACCAAATAAAATTTACAATTTTTTTGGAAGCATACAATTTCCAATTTTTTTTTGGTTTTAGAACTTCTAATCAATCAAAAACAAATTTATTTATAAGGATTTTCTTTTGTTGATTCAACTTCGGTGTTGAAAACATTCATTTCCAACTTGAAAAGATTTTTTGGAAACAAACATGAACATCTATGAACCAATGGTTTTTTGGTGGTGAATTTGTGAAATATATTTGGGAAAAAACTCAATGCAATTTTTATTATCAAAAAAATTTGATGCTTTTACAAGATGAATTTTTTACAAATGGGTGAAAACATGATTAAAGGAGCCAAGGGCATCAAGGTAAAATTTTTTTTCCAACTATTACACATGACACATGTCATTTCTGTGTTGGTTTATAATTTATAATTTAGTATATAGGATACCCAATTTAACATTTCATGTAAGATATAAATGCATTTTGACTACAAATTGAATTTATATCATAAATATGATGCATTCATGCCCTCTATCACATAAATATGAATAATTTTTATTAAGACCACATTTTCAAAATCCATAATTTTGAGGGTCAAAAGCATGTTTGAATCAAATGTGCTGAAATAAGTAATAAAAAAAATCATTAGTTTAAATCCTTTTGCCCTTCTAATCATTAATGTTAAAGTCTTCTCTAATTTTCAGAAAGAATGGTGCACATTTGATAGGGAGAAAAAAAGACATTTGAAAGAAATAAGGACTGTCCACTCTTAAGGTTTGAGTGTTTTGAACATGCAAAAACATGCTTCCCTTGTGGTTTTTTCAAAAATACAAAAATGTAATTTTAAAAAATGTCCATTCATTTGGTGCCTCCTTTGATTATGATATGAAAAAGTAAATATAAAATCATTATGGCATGGAATTGTCAAATTGTATACCATAAGATAGATTATGCAAAAACATTTATACGAGTAAGTTTGTTACTAGAATTCAAAAATTTCCATTTTATGCATGTTGGCTTTGAAATTTAGCTATGTAATTATATCACATTATTAGATAGATGGGCCTATGCAATTCAAAGTCCATACCTAGTATTTCCATGTTTTGATTTATAACCTTGAAAGTTAGTGCCAAATTAATCACCACCACTTCCCCAAACTAGGTCAATTTTCCCAATTTTCCCTTGGTAACATTACGTCCAGGGAGTTGTAGTCGATGTAGCTTTTAATCGATGTATTGACTATAGTCTCCAACTATCTACGTAGATAGTCGACTAGACTACTGAGCAACGTAGATAGTCAACTAGACTACCGAGCAACGGTCATAATAGACTAGACTACAAAACAACGGTCATAATCGACTATTACTCAGTTGTAGTCGGGTCAATAAAAACTCAAAATAAATGTAACTTGCTACTCGTGAGCGCAACACACTACAGATTGTTGTTTACTACAAAACACAATTGTTGTCACTAATTTATCATGGATGATGGAGTCCCCTACCCCATCGGTTAGCGTCTCAGCTTCGGCCAATGATGGAGAGGTCGACAAGGCGCTTCATGACCCGCTTGACTCGCGGCTTGTGCCGATCAGCGCTAACAAAACATCGCCGGTGTGGCAGTACTTCGCCATGGTCAAGGACGGGCCGATCACGCACAACAAGATCCAGTATGTTTATTGTTGTTTGTTGTGCCTGAAGAAGTGCCCACACAAGTTCCTAGACAACTTGGTTACCATCTATAATGACACAACTGGCAATGCTCACAAACACATCGCTTCTAAGCACCCGAGCTTACATCTGGCCTGCAAGCACTAGTCGTTTGAACCAAAACAACTGATATCGATTTCAACTTCTACATCCGTGAACACCAACAACATTCGCGCCTTCATCAAGAATGGCAATGATGCTGTCATCAAGCGCATTCATGCACTTGTTGCACGGCTGGTCATCAACTGCAAGGTGCCGCTATTGTTTGCCACCGATGTCAACCTGAATGAAGTCATCCAAGCAGCGTCATACCTAAAGCCAGGGTCATACGTTCTGATGATACCCGGTAAGATCAATCGCGCGCTCATCTCCATGTTTTCCAAGTTCATTGTGTGTGTTAAGGCGCTTATTGTCAAGGCACGCACTATGTACATGCCAGCCGGGTATGACGAACTTGTTGACGAATATGTTGGTTCCAGCTATGGCCGGCTTGTGGTCTGCCATGATGGCTGGGACTCCATGATCAAGCAGTTCTTCGGCATCTCAGTGTACTGGATCAACCTACAATCATGGATCCGGTACAAACTGGCGTTCGGCCTGGCTATGCTAGACGGGCACAATGCCCAAGCATGCAACAATGCGGCCATGGTTGTCCTGAAGCGCTACGGCATTCGTCGTAGCGACATCGTCTTGTCGATCAACGACACAACAAACACGTCCCTCGCAACCAGTCGACTAATCATCGGCACAGATGGCACTTGCAACATGCATTTGGTAAACTTGGTTTGCGACCATGCGACTAGGAAGCGAAAAAGGATAGTTAACAAGGAGATTGTCGACTCATTCGAAGAATGTGAGGACCTGCGCCTGGCCGTGCATCGAATGATCGGGTACATTTGGAACAAGAAGGCCAAGTTGCACAAAATCAACTACAAGAAACGCAACGAACAGATCGGCTATAATGTGATTAAGGTTGGCATTGACAATGACACGCGCATTTCAGGCTACGCGCGCATGTACCAACAGGCGTTACGGTGCAAGTGGACACTGCACCAGTATTTTGCTCATGAGAAGTCGTTGGTGTGCAACGCCTACGAGCTATCAGACGAACGTTGGCAGTCCGTGGTTGAGGTCGAGGCCATCATATGATCAGTTTGCGCTCTATCATTCACGACAGAGATCGACTCGTGACTAGTCGCTAGCGCTAGCTGGCCCAATATTGTTAAGACCAAGATTGACACTAGGCAAATGACTTTATTGATCGTCAACATCGTGCCATCATCTCGTTCTGGTGAACAGTCAGACGAGGAGGACGCCTACGGTGGCGATGGCCGATGGGATGGCAAAACACGATGGGACCACTTGCCCAAGGTCAAGGTCAAAGCTGAACAATTGGGTGTGATCGGCAGTAAGCTGCGGGATTGCATCCAGAAAGAGTTGGATTCATATTTCCCATTCCCTAGCGATCAGCAACTGGTGGCCTTGATATGCGACCCGGTCATGCTAACACTGGCCCTGCCATGGCTATGTGGAGCCGGATACAAGGACAATGTTGACAATGCCAAGGAGCTCTTCAAGTCTGCTCTTGTTGACGAGGCCACGCGCTCATTCCGACCACCCGAACCCAACACGATGTGTAATGTGCCGCTCGACGATGATGACATTGATGTACAAGTTTGCGACAATGACGATGTGTTCGGCATGGTCAATGTTGGTTCACTTAACCAGGACATTGAAAGTAGAGCAAGTGCTGCTCTCAACATAGCGACTCCAAGTGATTTGGCGAACGAAGCCTTCAAGGAGTGGATCTTGTTAAAGGTGGACTAGTTGGCATGGCTTTTGAACGAACAAAAGTTGGACGAAATCGACAAGAGCAAGGTTCGTTCAGGCAACTAGATCTACGTCAGCGAGGTTGTCGATGTCTCACAGTGGTGGCGCAAGAACGGTGTGCATCACCGCCTCGCAGAGCGCATCGTAGCGTGACACCTTGGCGCACTTGATTCCAATGGCTTGCAGGAATGCGTGTTCTAGGTTTGTAAGCACATTGACAATGCGCTTCGGCAGAACTTGGGCAACACCAAGTTTGAGATGTTGTTGATCTTGGCATTCAACAAGGCATTTATCAAAGACATGGAAAGCAAAGACCTATTCACGGTCGACAACTTGATTGTGTCATTGAAGTCAGCAACGGATGCAACTGAGGCAGCTGCAAACATCATCAAATACTTTGATCTTGATGGTGATGTCGAAGATGACGAAACAGACGAAGGCATGGAGATAGTAGCGATGTTGAAATCAGTAGCTTGTGACATCCAATAACAACACAATGTGAATGGGTCTGCCATCGCTCAAAAGAGGGCTCGCAATGAGTAAACGACAATAGTTTACAGTTGACTAATTCAAGACCAGAGTAGTTGACTATGTAGTCGACTATAGTCGACTATGTATCTATGGGCTAGAGGATAGATAGTTACAACTACGACTATATGTAAATAAGGACCGACTATGGGTCCCTAATTACGTCAAAACTTGACATCTATGACTATGACAAATATGACTAGTGACCATTTCTAGTCATATAGTCATATATGCCATGTTTTTGTGCCTAGTCATATTTTTGTAATCATGGATATGATTACATGACTAAAACTCTTCATGGATAAGAATAATACATGACTAAAAATCTTTTTCATGAACACCATATAATTATTTAATAATATATAATTTCAAACATTAAAAAAATTAAAAGGGAAAAAAACTAGAAGGTAGACATATGTATCTAGTAAACATATTATAAGCTTGTAGATGATCAAACACATAATTATTGCATAAGTAAAGAACTAATACTTTATAATTTTTAGAACTTTTGCTTTAGAGTTATTAATTATTAGGCCACTAAACTTATGTTAGATAGTTTAATTTAGGCTACCTAGGCTAGGAGGCTAAAATTTGTTTTTTATTTAAGCCACCTAACCTAGGTTAGGTAACCTAGGCTAACTAGGCTTAGGTTGATTTTTGGTTAGGCTACCTACTTAGGCTACCTAATTTAGGTTAAATTAACTTTTGCTCATGTGTGATGACTCATAATTGAACATGTGTTTAAAGATTTTTGACACATGTCATCCATTCATTAAGGCATCTTTTGTAACTTTTAGTTGAGTAAAACAACTAAGTTGACGTGTGTTTAATTAACTTCACACGTGTTCCAAGCCACTTTGCCATAATCTAAAAGGGCATCCCAAATAACCTTGTGGACCTTATTAAGGTTCCACCTTTTGTTGTTAAACATTAAGTCATTGTGTTCAATCCACGTCCATAGCATGATGCCTCTTAGTAGGGACCACATGTTTTTCATTCTTTGTACCTACCTTGGTGTCTAGGCAATGCATTTTACTAGTCAAACCAAAGTTAATGATGACATGGAATTTCAATATTATATATATATATATAAGTTCTAATTGATAAGATGATTAGGTTTTACAACTATATGTCCTTTATGACTAAATGGGTGAAACAACATGAGTTTAACAACTCAATAATCACTAGTTGCAAATATCCTTTCTAACTAATATATAGTCATGAAGGCAAGTCACAAAACCCAAAATGTGTTCTCATGATGAGTCCTCTCATTTTGAAAACCCATTCATATTTTTCAATATGATTCTCACTAAAGTCTATTACAACATGGATAGTTAAAATTTGATCATGTACATTCATGTATAATCTAAAAAGATATGTGATTATGACAATTCAAATAGTTCCCCTAACTATGTTTCACCCTTGCAATAGTATGCCATTGTAACTTTCAAGTAAATTGGAACTATTAAGCCATGTTATGATTAGGTTTTCTAATTGCAAAAGTTATGTTTATGTAGTAGTGAATCATGATTAAAATTTCAAAACATGTATAATTAGATCTTATAGGAGGAAAGGAAAATGGCTAAACATGAAAAAAACCATTGCTAGAGTACTTTGAATAAAAAACAAACTCATGGTAGTGATGATAATAAGTTTGAACTTTTGAATTTTTGTCCATAAAATTTAAATATATCATGATTTTACAAGCCAATTACAACTTTTTGATCTTTCAAATATTGTCTTTAATTTATACAATAAGAAAAAGAAAAAGAAAATTATGTTTATTATTTTGAAGGCATGAAATTTTGTTCATAAAGGTATAACTTGCATGAAAACAATAGTCAAATTAAATTATTGGTTCAAGATGACCAAAGAAGGAATGTGATAATTGGTTTCACAAATTTAGTTGATACATTATCTTTGCCAATTCTATTTTACTTCTTACTTTGGAACATTACCCAACATTTTAGGTCGAAATAATTGATGAAAAATTATTAGTGATTTGCCATATGTGTTATCTTTAGCTTTCAAAGTATATTTCAAAATATTTTTTTTGTTTTAGGTTTTAAAAAATTAGGACTAAAATTATGATAAATTGAATAGAGGGCATGGACAATATTTGACACATACTTTCATTCAATTTGATTCCCTAATGATTCCATTTCATATTTAAAGTCTCATAGTGAATGGGTTAAGGAATTGCACCCATGTTTCCTAGTAATGTGAAGAGGAATAATAAGATGATTTTTTTGAAAAATAATTTCAAAAATCTAATGAAATCTCAAAAGGGCCAAATTGCAATGTTGTGCTGATTTATGTCCAAAAGATTCTAAATTTAGGTTCTTGTAATGAGAATTTATCTTTTAAGTTGTATACAATTTAAAATTCTTTTGACTAATTCCCCAAAATAGTATACAAAATGTTCCCAAATTGATGTTCCTAGATGTTTTTCTTTTAATTAGGTGACATTTTGTGGTGGCACAATATGAAATTACATATAATAAAGGACGTTGTGAAACATCATTTCATCCATCTGTCTGGTCATCCATTTGTCTTGTCATGGTCTGTTTACTTCGACAGGGTGGAGAAAGAGTGGAATATAGACATGACGTGGTGGAAAAAGTAATAGGAAGAGATGGCACACATGCCAAAGCCCTACAATCATAAGCATCCATCAAAAAATGAGCCAACTACAAAAGGAACTCACCCTATCTCTTGTGGCCTTTTTACCCTTTTTGCCTTTCCGTTTCTTAGCTTTTGAAAAGAGAGCTCTTGCTTCCTCAAGCTCCTTTTCTTCAATCTCCTTTTGAATACTTGCTTCCTTTCACCTTGCTGACTCATTTGCAAGCCTCTTGGCCTCAACCTCTTCTATCTAACACTGATGCTTCAATATCTTTGATTCCTCTTCTCTTTCCTACATCCACGAAATGCAATTAGCTCACCTGTAAGGCATGTTCAAGGACAAAGATGCACTAGAAACTTGCATCACCTAAACAAAAAGCACTATAACCACATAGGATGACAAGGGAATGACTTTCCACCCACCATTTCGAGCATTTGCCTCACAATGTTACTACAGTGAAACAAACTCTCCAAACTCTCCATTCAAAGAGTTTGTCTGTGTTTGTAGATGCATGTTAGCACACACCTCATGGAAATGGTGCTAATGATGATGCACCTACAAGCTTGGTGTATGCACCAAATAACTGGTGGCCTTTGAGATTTGATGAGCACTCTTGGACACTCCACAATTTGGAATTCCTTCCAACTCATTGCTTGACTAGAAAAGTGACAACATGGAGTTTGTAGCATCTAACCCCAACCCACGGAGAGATGAAAAAAAGTTACCTGAAGTTGTCCCACTAGCACGTTGCAGCTGAGTGGATTGTTCCAGAGGATGGTTGTTTGTGATTTTGTTGCTTTCACTGACCTCCATGCCCCTTAGACCTATAGATTGCACTTGATAGAGTTTTTCAAGTGCAAGATATTGCTCTTGTGGCTGTTGTGGTTGGTGCTGGTGGTGTTGGTGGTGCAGATGATGTGTGAAAAAAGAAGTTAAGTTGCTGCTAGTGTTATTAATTACAAGGTATTCCAAGTTTGTATGGTCAATATTGAGGTCAAGAATAGTAGCAGCAAGGGGACAAGGAGTCCCCCATGATAGAAAAGAAAGAGCATGGCCAGAAATTTGAGAGTCATCACATCCTAGGTTATGGTAGTCATCTTCCAAGCCGCCAAGGGACAAATTTTGACCTAAAGAAGAAGAAGGTTGCTTGAATCTTTTTGATATAGTAAAAGACGTCTTCCAGATTTACTGCTACCACTTCATTACCTTCATTGCTTTATTTTCAGTTTGCATGTTTTTTTACATCCGCAAAACGACTATATGGCTCAAAGATCAAGTCTAAGTAGACCTTGAAATCACTTTTAGAAATCTCTGTGAGGGCACATCATTGAGGGCAACGAGTGAGTGGTTTCCTTTTTCTAACTAGATTTAAGCTTTAACCAAGCAAGAACTTTCTTATGGAATATTGATCCCAATGTTGCAATGAATACCCTAGATCCTTGAAAACAACAATAACAAGGTAAGTTCAGGATGTGCCAATCCAAGCAACCTCCAAGATACATACACACACAGCACTAGTAAATAAGAGTGTAGGAGAAACTCCCCCCCCCAAGATTTTGATATCAATATCATCAATAAACCTAACATATATTCTCCACAATGCCTGAAGACATACAAAAACGTATGCGTGCACTCCTTGCGCAGCATGGTAGTGCTTTGGTGGTCCTTCAGCAGCACCCAGAAGCTTAGCAGAATGACGAGCAAACTGATTCTTTGGAAAATCCTGTTTCACATATTAATGTTCCAGCAAAATTCAATTAAGACACATTAGAATCTGCATGTGAACGTTGTAATCACCTATAGAGAGAATGGCATGCCAAGCAACATATAAAGTCGGCTAGGCCATTTGAAACACCACAAGAGCGAAATAATCGTTTGTGTCGAGAATGACAAACCATACAACAAGCAGTAGCACGTGCATAGCCTTTTCTTGGCAGTGACGCATTGTAATTGTTTGGAGACAAAAACGCATCAACCCCAGGATGATGGGATTGTGGAGAAATGGACACAATATGTGGATTCTGCAACATGAAAATGTGGATCAAAGAACGGTTGGCAAAATCGAACAATAGCAACCCATAATTTTCATTGTGTTATAAAAATAGCAAAGTTTTGTTGCCAAATCTTCTTATAACACCACAAGAGCTAGAAATTTTTTTAACCAGCAAAGAGAGAAGTGTCGTCAAATTTTGAAATCAGATTTGCATGTACAATTCGATGTTGGCATTCACTTCGTTCGGTGCCAAAGTTGATGAGTCAGTAACAAGAGGCACTGGACCATATTCCTTTCGCATTCAGGGTGAGCTTTATCACAAAATCGGATCCTTGTGTCGTGCCGAAGGATTGTGTCCATAGTTTGCATAATTGTACATTCATGATACGGAGAGCGAACGTCAAAACTGCCATGCTGTTATGCCATCGCTTGATCCAATGACATTAGATTGGTTGTTGACCATGATGTACAATATCAATCCTTATGTCGAAATGTTCAAAATGGCAAGGAATATGATGGTAACAGAAGGTGTTCCCACGGATCTGAAATTGCGTCTCATTACCTTTCAAACAAAGGATGCTTGTCGATACAATGTGCCGACGGCTAATGAAGTTGCTGCATTGATGGTAGGAAATGGTTTAAGGTTATAGATAGGTGTGACATCATCGTTGTTCAACAAGCTGGCTCATTTCAGTGCATTTCTAAGTTACATGTGGGATACATGGCTCTACATTATCCGTTGCTATTTCTTTATGGTGAAGATGGATAACATCCGAATATTCCTCTCAATGGTGTTGTTACTGATGCAGATTTGGATGAAGACCATGCGAAAAAATCTAAGCATCAAAGAAAGCATCGCAATGTGACAATGGCTGAATTTTACGGTTATCAACTTCAACATCGAGACACAGATGGCATTGCCTTGCTTCGGGGTGACCAATTGAGGCATCAATAGATTGTGGATGTTTATGCGGCTATTGAACAAAACCTCTTGAAGTATTTGCGCCTGGATAAAAAAAAACTTCATGTAGATCTTTATCAAGGCCTTCAGGATGCCATTGCTGCAAGTGACAATAGCGCTGTTGCCATCAAACAGAGGATCATTTTGCCATCTTCTTTCATAGTAGGTCCATGTCACATGGTTCAGAATGATCAAAATGTCGTGGTAATTTGCAGATGGGTTCACTGCCTGGATGCGTTTGTTACATTCAGTTGTAATCCCCAATGGCCTGAGATCAAAAGGGCGTTACTGTTTGGACAATAACCTCAGGATCGACTGGATTTGGTAACTCAAGTGTTCAAAATCAAGCTAAAGGAGTTAATCAATGACATTCACAAGAAGCATATTCTGGGACACACAATTGCGGAAATCTATATCATTGAATTTCAAAAGTGTGGGTTGTTGCATGCACACATTCTCATCTTCTTTGCCAAAAATTGCAAGCCACACATGGTCGAAGATGTAGACCACATGATCAGTGCTGAACTTCCAAATCCAAAGACAAATAGGTTGGCCCACAAGACGGTTACTAGATGCATGATGCATGGTCCATGTGGAGCTGTGTTTCCAAATGGCCCATGCATGGAAGAAGGCAAATGCAAAAAAACATATCCACACAAGTTCCAATCCGAGACAGTGACGAATGTAAACGGATATCCTATTTATTGACATAAAGATACGGGGCGCACACTTTTGGTTCATGGTGTTGAATTAGACAATCGTTGGGTGGTACTGCACAATGTCTATTTGTTGACCAAATACGATGCACACATTAACATTGAGGTCTGCAACAACATTTGTGTAATCAAGTATCTATTCAAGTATGTTTATAAAAGGACATGATCGTTTAACTGTTGAGATCTCACGCCAGAGCAACAATGCCACCAAAGGGGATGTGGTTGAAGTCGATGGAATTAAAAAATATCTCGACTGTTGTTATGTATCTACATTAGAAGCAGCATGGCACATCTTCAAGTTTGATATGCATGAGTGGTTTCCTGCCGTTGAACATCTGTAATTCCATTTGCCCAATCAACAAATGGTGTTGTTCAATGATGATGATGATGTGCAGGAAGTGGCAGCACAATTAGCCATTTCAAGAATAATGCAGACGCAATGGTTCAAAACAAACCAAGAATCAGAAGCTACATGAAACCTTACGTTTGATTAATTCCCTCAACAATGGGTGTGGAATCGGAAGTTGAAGTGATGGACAATGCGCAAGAGAGGTTTTGCCATTGGTCGCATATATTATGCACACCCGACATTGAGTGAACGTTATTATTTGCGAATGTTGCTAATTGTGTCAAAGGTGCCACATCCTACGAGCATTTGCGGATAGTGGATGGCACAAAGCACGACACATTCAAAGATGCATGCATTGTAATGGGTTTGCTTGTAAACGACAATGAATGGCATCAAGCCTTGGAAGAAGCCGGTATTTGGGCCTCAGGACGATAGTTGCGTGACATGTTTGTTTCCATGTTGATGTTTTGTGAGGTGACGAATCCCAAACAGCTATGGGATGCACATTGGGAGTCTTTGAGCGATGACATTGAAGCAATGACACATTGCGAGTGCGATGATCCAGATGTTACCTTTACTGAGGATGCGCTAAAGGATTGTGCATTATATGAGATCGATCAGGTTTTCATCCACAATGGACATCATTTGGAAGATTTTCCAACGCTTCCCAAATCTAATTATGTCCCTTCTGTTCATGGAGGAAACCGATTGGTCCAAGAAGAGTTGGCTTATGATCGCATTCATTGACCATAGATTTAGACAATGCAAAATATATGTTCAATGATGATCAGCACAACGCATACGAAACTATTTTGAATGCCATGACAAACAAAGAGGGCAAACTATTCTTTGTGTATGGCAATGGTGGAACCAGCAAAACATTTGTTTGGACAATGCTTCTATCTCGTCTATGAAGGCAAAGCAAAATCGTGCTTGCAGTTGCTTCATCAAGAATTGCATATTTGCTGCTTCTAGGTAATAGAATCGCCCATTCAAAATTCAAGATTCCAATTGATCTGCATGATGAGTCGACTTACAACATCACACAACAAATGAAAGTGGCCAAGTTGGTGCGTAAAGCTGATTTAATCATTTGGGATGAAGCATCGATGATGCATTGTCGAGCTTTCAAAGTTGTTGATCGGACCTTTCATGATTTGATGTAATTGGATGACGCACAAGCAACCGAAAAGATCTTTGGTGGGAAAACCGTGGTCCTTGGTGGGGATTTTTGACAGATCCTACATGTTGTTCCCAAGGGAGGACAAGAAGACATTGTCAATGCTTCGTTGCCTCGATTGCATCTTTAGTAGCATGTTACGATTCTTCGCCTTCATATGAACATGTGAGTCATGGTAGCCAATTCTGAAGAGTAGTGAGAGTTTGCCAAATGGGTGTTGAATGTTGGAGACGGTAGTCTTCCTGCCATTACAGAAGAAGAAGGTGTCGATCCAGATTGGATTAAGATTTCATCCCATATAAAGCTGCCAATAGAAGATTGCAGCTTAAGAGGATTAATCCGAACCATTTATCCAGATCACCAACGCCATTCTGGAAATGCCATGTATCTTATGCAACGTAACATTTTGGCCCCCAAAACTATTGATGTTAATCAAGTCAACAATGCAATTCTAGAATCACTATTTGAAGAATTGTGCATGTACCTGAATGCAAATTCTTTGACTCTAACATAAGAAAGTGCAAGTGCTGCCGTAAGAGTTTCAATGGATTCATTATATTTGGTGGAATTTCTGAACACTTTGCAATTCAGCGGTATCACAAATCATAAGTTGGAATTCAAAGTGGGCGTGCCAATCCTTTTGTTGCACAATCTCAATCAATCAATAGGATTGTGCAATGGTACAAGGTTGATTATCAAAAGATTAGGTCAGCATGTCATTGAAGCATAGATCATCACAGGGAACAATGTCGGCAAACATGTGTTCATACCCCGCATCATCATGTCCCCCTTTGGGATTGATTGGCCATTTGTTTTGCGTCGTCGTTAATTTCCTCTTCAAGTGGCATTTGCGATCACAATAAACAAGAGTCAAGGTTAGACATTGAACAATGTTGGGGTATATTTGCTGTCTCCGGTTTATTCCCATGGTCAGCTGTATGTTGCTATCTCACGGGTCACAAGCAGTGCAAACATCAAGATTTTTAGCGGCCAGGGTTTCGATGGATACATGTGGAATGTCGTATATAAAGAGGTTTTGGAAGTGTAGTTTGTAATTGTAATTTTGTAATATGTATCGTTAAATACACACACACCTAAGCATTAGGCACATGGTTCAAATTGGTATTTTCATATACAACATGATTGGTTTTTAGAAGACATGGTAGCATATGAGTGGGTGGTTGTAGACCAATTGTAGTTGGGGTTGTTCAACTCTTGATGTCAAAATGAACATTTAGCCCTAATTTTAACTTCTTTTTTGTTTTCAATGGAACCTTTGATTTAGTCTTGAGATTGATTCTTTGAATTTCTAAAACCTTTGGTTCTAGTCATTTTCATAAAGTATTTAAAACAAGTATAATTAAGACTAGGTCCAAATTCATCTTCATCATACATAGTTCTAATTATTATTATTAGTGTGTAATATTAATATCCACATAGTTCAACATAGGGATTATGTAATATTAATTATGTGCAATCAATCAAAACAAATAATTTGCCTAATATGTAGGGTTGATTATTCATTTATTTATAAAAGTGTATTTATCTACCAAGAGAACTTGAACTAGTTTTTAAATGAGGCAATAGCCTTAATTCAAGTCTTTATTCAATTTCAAGAATTAATTGAAACTTGCCCTAGATCTTGACCTGTAACCTGGACCTGAACTTGCCTAATTCCTAGACCGCAGTCACGTTGGTTAGAACCCAAAACTTGTGAGTGCGAACTGTGTTCACATGCTACCAGCTCCCTGCCATAACCGTGCCCCACTAACCCCAATCACAGGCAGAAATTGCACACTTAGGGCTCCTTGAAAACCAGTTATGTCCGGGTACTCGTTCAAGGCCACTGGGTTACCACTTCCAAGGCCTGATTATACGCTCTAATGGTGCATTCACACTTGATGTTAAGTCAGTGTTAAATGAAAATCTAGGTGGCATCTAGGTGGCACCCAATGTTAAATGGGCCCATAGCTTAATGTTAAGTAAATGTCAGGTTAACATAAAGTTTTCATGGTAACTAGGTTTAAGTTCTAAATGGCTAGCATGGTGTTAGGGGACTCAACCTTAGAGTCCCTAACACCAAGTGTGAATATGCACCTTAATCCAGAGCCTCTCCCCAGTTCTCTAGTCAATATGGGACTTTCTGAGGCACACTAACCTTTTCCATGAGCACTTATGTGGTATCTTACAAGCTATCATTTCCTTTCATTGTCAAATCCTTCTAGATGATAGACAAAGAAAAACTTGTTGGGACTTCAAAAGATGTGCAAAAGTCACTTGTTGTGAAGTCTCAAGTTTGTTCAACATTGGTGTGCCTTTGGCAAAGTGCAACATCTGTTTCCATCAACTAGACCTACCTTTGAACCTCGATTTTTCAAGGCGAATTGGGAAAATAAGTTATATGACGAGTAGGCTCAACCTTAAGAGTTGGATGATGAGTTGTTGTCTATGGATTCTAGAGCTTAACCCAGTTTTCTCATTGTTGATTCACATTTGAATTGTATTGTCCACTGTTGATTCACTTTACAAGTGAAACTGACTAACACCAAAAGTGAAACTAGTAATTAGTTCCTTGTGTCACCTAGGAAAATGCTTGAGAAAGTGCCTAAATATATAGGGCACCCAAACTGGTTATGTAATTGATAATGCCCAAGGATGGTGGCATTCCTAGAGTAAGGGCACTTGAGGTGACAACCAAAGGGAGGGACTTGCACTGGGAACACCCCATCTCAGGGTATCATCCCACCTAATAACCAGACATAATTAATTAATTAATTAATTTTCCCCCATTGGGTATCATAAATAAAAAGAAAACACAAGGCAAGGTGTCTCGAAAATTGAAATTGTGCCAGAGTTTTGCATTTCTGGGAGGCGATATTACTGTAAATTATATCCTGCCATCCACTAACACTAAAAACTTTTATGCTAGGTTATTGCATGTAAGGTAATGCCTGAAGCTGTGGGCATTACCAAAATAATGGTGCATGCAAGGGGGAGCCAAGTCGGGCCCAATTTTAGTAATGCACACTGCCAAAGGGGTTACACCTCCTAAAAATCAACGATTTTTTTACTATAAAATTCCCTGTGATACCCAGTGAATATCACCCCAAAAAAAAAAAAAATCACTAGGCAGTATGAAAAATGAAAAACCCAAAAGAGCAAGCCCGTTTAGTTTCCCAAAATACCTTGTGGGTTCTTATGCTTGGTAAGCATTCCTCCAAAATACACTACAAATCTTGTCAAAGGTTTTAATAGCAATAGAAAGTCATGGTAGAGTCAAGAGCATGAAGCCATTGTGACATGCAAATAAACTCACCATCCCTCACTTATTTGTTTGTTGTTGTATTTGATGCCGTGTAGTTTGGTCGTTGTCAGTTTTTCCACTAGGGATCTTATGCTCTAGAGCATTTAGGGTTTATAAATGGACAGATAGGATGATGTTGACATGTGCCTTTTCAGATAAAGCATCTTACACGAAAACTATTACTTTTCAGAAGGGATCAAATGGCTCAAGATACATGACCTTTTCGATAGAAGGAAGGATTACAACACATGCCTTTATTGACATTTGCCATATGGGGCCCAAATGTGCCAGAGACGAGGGTGAGGAAGGAAGGAAGGATACGGCAACCGGGGTTTCAAGTTTGTCAACCATACAAAAAGTATTTGATCCATTCTTCCAACTCTTGATGTCATACTTGGCTCTAAAGCACATGTTTTGTAATTCTTATTGGGCACGAGGGAATAAGGATAGCCATGCACATTTAGATATCATTTTCTAGTTGCATGTATGTGGGCTCAAGATAATGTCTATAGTCTATACCAGTGTTGGGCGGTTCTCACTTTTTTTTGAGAACCATCCAGTTCTGGTTCTCTCATGATGTTATGAGAACCCGTTCGGTTCTCATATATATATATATATATATATATATATATTGGGCTGGTGAGAACCAATCAGGTTATCAAAAAGAATCAAACTCACCCGGTTCTCAGATAACTCAGTTCTCATATATACAACCGGTTTTCACAACCTGATTATTAAAATTTTCATTAATTAAAATTATTTTTATTAATTAAATAAATAACTATTTACTTACTTCATCACACGAAAAAAGCAACACCATGCCAGAAAAGTAACAGCAACAGGAAAAGAATAAAAGCAATGGGAAAAATAAGTAAAAAGAAAAGTAATAGTAATAAAAAGAGAAGAACAATAATGGGAGAAGAGTAGCAGTCCCAAGTGAGAAGAAGCACAAGAGGAACCAATAAATGATCCAGAGAACTCTGAGAACCGGATTTGAGTTCTATGAGAGAACCTGTTCGGTTCTCTCAAAAAATATACATGTACACATTTGAACCGGTTCTCAATCAGGGTAGAACCTGAGGTCGGTTTTCAGTTCGGTTCTCACATTTAAAAGCGTCAATTTATTTGCATTGTGAGAACCGAGATGAGAACCGGGTCAAGGTTGGAGAAGTGCCCAACAGTGGTCTATACGCGGATGGAAGGGCCCTCTAGCTACAGCAACCTCCTCTTTGTTGTGTGCTGGTTGGCCTCCAATGCAACTTATCCCCTTGGATGAACCAGCACCGACATTAATGCACTGTTGAGAATCCTGAAGTTGTCTAGGTTGTTTAGGTTCATATTTTCCATCACTTCGGAAGGCTAATAAATCAGAGATCTTTGAGTCCAAATTCAACAACATATATGTATGGCTACTAAAAGGCCTAACTCAAGAAGGTGAAGGTACCATTGTAAGTTCTGGTTCAGCCTGGCCAAATCAAATCCATCACTAGCAACAGAAGCACAGCACATGGAAATCTGTTGCAAGAAAGTTCACTTTGATATTGCATTTTTGCAAGCTTGGGAAGGGTTGAAAAGGGAAGGCAAAATTTTCTTTTGGCGAATTTTCACAACTTGGTGATATTTGCCACAGAAGTTTTATAAAAAGAGAAAAATTCATGATTTTGAGGTTTTTTTCCATTTAAAAAAAATCAAAATCAAAGTTGCCATATCTAAACTTCAGTAGTAGCTAGGTTCCCAGTTGTAGTAGGGTTTTTGAAAATAATCTACTGTCCCCTCCTAAACTATGGCCATTTATTGTTCAATCCTCACCACTAAGCCTACTTGATAAATCTGAAAAAAAAGAAAGTAAACCCTCGCCAAATGGTTTGCAACTTTGCAGGTGCCATGCCTCTTCCTATCGGAAACTAAATTTTCAAAATTTTCAAAGCAACCCTAATAATAGAAATACATTTGCCAACCAATATTCATAGGTATGGCGTATTGCCTTTAAATTAGGGCTTTTTGGAAATCAAATGAACTTATCAGTGTCCAGAAGTAATAATAGATCATGCGACCCATAAACCCTTGGTTTTACATCACAAATACAAGGCAATTTTTGAATTGTTGCACTAGATATGGAAAACTGTTAATGAACACCCCACTCCTTGTGCAAGTGACTGAGGTGGAGGCGAGGGTTGCTTATTTTGCGAATGCTCTGCTCTTAGGGTTTAGGGAACCCTAAATAAAGTACTGGCAGAATTTCTTTTTTAGTTTTTTTTTCTACCCACCAGGAATCAGGGGGAGACAAAGGTCAGGCATTTCAAAAAGTTGTGTTTCTAGAAATGCCCCACCATGTGCCAAGGAGAAAATGTGTACGTCAAATATTCTGCCATTGCTTTACATTGTATAGTACCAACTTATGTTGAAGTTGTTGCATCTTGCAAATAATATTCTGCCCTCTTTTGGTTGCACAAAATCACCTCCTAGACCTAGTTTGGAGGAGCTGGAAGACGGTTAGCTCACTCTAAAAAATGGCCTTTCGGAGGGCATTGGGAGACACCAAAACAATTGCAAAGGAATCTAGGGTCCGTAGCTCAGACTATTATTGAACAATTTAAGAACACATTTAGAAATATTCTCCTAACAAAATTAAAAAATCTTCCTTGCTGAAATTTGGTATATATTGCAGTACCTTTATCATTCCAGCAATAATTCAATTTTTTTGAGTAAGTGACAATTTTTTCATATTTACCTGCCCACAATGCTGAATGTTCTAGAAATTCTGTACTTACCTAGTGTCCATGGTCACTTTGTGCACTCCAGGTCTACATGGTCAGCTTTTTGAAAGTGCCAAGAATTCAGGAAATTCTTATTGTTACTGGTGGAGTGAAAAAATGATAAATAAATAAATATTTGGCAAGAAGATGCCCTAATGATAGAAGTACTACAGTAGTGTATATTATATATGTTGGCCAGGAAACCTAATTTTCAGAATTTGCACATAAGATACACTAGGCTGGTGAGCAAACACTTAAGAACTGAAAGGAGGTTGAATCCTCACACATTGTTCCTGTGCTTAAAGCACATTCGTAGCCCTTCACCTAGGGCTTCCCATGCTGCAAAACTTGCTTAATTCTGTAAAGAAATGGTGGGGAAGATATGGGGTGTTTGGTGTAAGGGGGTTCAGTGTTCAGTGATGGGTGAATTAAAATAAAATAAAACAAGCTTAAAATCTTTAATTGTTGCATTTTTGCCTCTGGAAGACAAAGAAGTTTTATAAAGCATTATTTGGTGTGCACCCATTGGGTTTTTATTCACTCAAAATGAATTAAAATAAAGGAAGATATGGGGCTGGAACTAGAGAGGGGTCTAGAGCTTTTTTTCAAATTTTTTGAAGCAAACTATTACTCATCCTTTTCCTATGTTTTTTGAGTTGCTCCTTTATTTCTGATGCTGAAAAAACATTTGTAGCCCTTTAATTTGCACATCCAAGAACACAAAAATCACTCAATTTGGTTAAGGAATGTTGAAAATATTGGAAATTGTTCAGTGATAAGTACATGTTTGATGATGGATGGTTCTACCCTAATTGATAAAACATGAGTTCACCATTTATCTCACAATTGTACACTTGTTACACAACAAGTAGCTCTGCCACACAAGGCTTTATCTTGAAAATAAGGTATTACATTTAATGTTCTATTATGAATTCAAGTTATATTGAATGAAAGTTTGTTGGCTTTATGAAAGACCTTGAATTTTTTTTCACATTTGTACTAAAAAATAAAGTCTTTTAACCTCTTAGAGATTCATTGTGGATATTTAGAAATTGATACCATAGCTCCATTGTCCTTTCTTTAATTAGACAATTTTTAACAATGTGCATGAGGTATTTTGATGTTTGAAACAAACATCAATATTGAATGGATATAATTTACATGGAAATATTTTATTTTTAGTTTCATTTTCATTTTGAAGTTTGAAAATCTAGCAATTCTTATATTTTTTTCTCACATTTTGGGTTTTAGTTGTCCATGAAAGGTGTTTTGTTATGATGTTTGATGGGTGTACGTGTGGATAAAAAAAACCGTTCAAATTTTTTTTGGTTTTATTATTAATATTTATGATTCTTTTGCATGTGGTCCATGAAAAAAATGTAAAAATGCAAATTCAAGCCACAAGATGCCAAAATTTTTGGACTAATTAGTTAGGTGGAAAATGCAACATTTACATGCATATTTTCACAAACACTACATTTTAAATAAATGGAAACATTAATGGTTTTTTGTTATACATTGGAAATGTGTTTGGTAATTTGAATGCAATATAAATTGGTTTGTGAAAATTTGACCAATATGTTTTTGTTACATTGAATTTGCATTCATTTTTAAGGACAATTGCCCATATATGATCATTGAGATTTAACTTTTGTGGTGTTTTCACTAAATTGTGATTTTAGTTGGAATTTATCCATGAAATATAATAGTTTTTTTAATGTTTTACTTAGTTATTGTCTTTTAGAATGTCAACATTAAAATCTCCCATAATGATGATTGAGCAATGTTTGGGAGATTGTTGAATTATAGTTTGAAGATTGTTTAGGAACGTAAAACTTGAACATGAATGAACTTTATACACACATACAATATGTATTGTTTTTCATGTATTAATATTAAAAGTTGCTACTACATATTTTGAACCATCATTAAATATTGTATTGAAGGAATTTAAATGCATGTGTATGTCATACATCATCATCAACCCATGATCATCATAGATTGAAATATATGAATATTTTGATGTATTTATAAATTTGTGCACATTTGTTAATGCATTGGTGTATTTTTTTTTCTATAAGACATAAAATATGAAACATTTGAAGGTTATGGGGTGCAAATGGGATAACATGAGTCGCATCCGCTTGCTTTTGGTGGAATAATTTTAAGAATATTCTTTAAAAAGTTTTCAAAAAATAATTTCAAATTTTTTTATAATTTAAAAAATACTATTATGTCAAGGTTTATCTAAAAGATTTCAAAATATATGTAATTGTTAAAATTTTTGAAGTCTATTTATAAATCCTTTTAGTGCTAAAAAACACACGTGCTTAATGAATGTTTTTGAGAGTTTATTATTCATTGGATATTTTTCAAATTAATTCACATGTTTCCAATGATATATTATGAACCTTATTATATGAAAAAATCTTATACTTTCAACACCAAATTAAATTACCATTTTTAAATATGAAAAACAAAACATTGGTTACACTTGATGTGCCTCATGTTAGTGTGATTGCACCTTATGATCATGATTGATGTCTTTGTAATGTTGGTGCAGAGGAGTTGTATTCAAGGCTTGTATAATTATATGAAAATTATCTAAATTTTTTAATTGAAGAATTAATGGTATCCAAATTGTAATTGTTTTCAATTTATTTATTTCTACATGTACTCTTGCATCGACATAAAAATTTTCATGTTGGAAAAGAACTAACAAAAATAATTTTTCTTTTGTTCGAATGTGAAATAATGTTATATATGTTAACCCATGTTTTTAAACATTAATGGGATTAAAAATCAATTCATCTAGTGATAATCCCTTATAACGATGAATGGTTTTTGTTACTGCAAGTTGAACTGGAAATTAAATCTTTATTATGATAAATGATTGGGATTTACCAACTCTTATATTTTTAATGATAGATTCAATTGGTGTCCATTTTGATTCAATGTTGTTGTTGTAATAATGATTATATTTTTATTTTGTTTGTGTTCCAATTTAAAACATTATCCATATAATGGTTATTTCAAAATATGTTGTTGATGTTTTAAAAATGTCATTAGTTCCATTCATAAGACCATCAAATGTTGCATACTTATTAGCACATAATTCAACCAACATCTCTTGTTTTATATTAATTGTAGAATGCAAACCCATAATTTTATTCGAATCATTTGAAAGTTTGTAAGTTTGTGGGCATGATTGATGGTTGATGTCCATTGCTTTGAAAATAAAAATGGGATCTAATGTGTTAGTGAACACATTTTCATTGTGTTCTTACACAAGTTTATTTGTATAAAATAAATACAGAATAATAAAATTATTGGGTGGTTAATAATTACAAATTCAATATCCTTTGTATTTCCTATTGCAATATGAAATTTGTTCAAAGTTTGTATAAAAACCATATTAGACTATCACATAACTTTATTTAGTTCATAAAATTGAACATATGTTCGCAAAAAATTTGGTGCTAGTGCATTAACATTATTTTTTATTTGAAAAAATCCAACTATCTTTCAAAAGAGGTGTTTGATATAAATCACCTATCATGATAACATCAACACCACCAAAAAAATGTTTTTGAATGTGTTTTATGGATCTTAATATATTATTTATAACATTACACATTTTAACACCAACATTAAAAGAAATTTGGAAATAAATGACTATAATTTTAATTGTAAAAGACAAAATTTTAATTATAACAGACACATGTGACTACAAACATTATAGTCGCCTTGAACAAGTGGCAAAAAACAACTAGTTGCAAAAAACTCCATGTGACATGTATAGTCACCTTTGTAATTACAGATTGTTTGTGATTGCAAGGATTTTTCATCCATTAACTAGTCATAGGACTATGCAATTATAAATATGACTACATAAAATATTGGGTAGCATTTTAAAAATACTTAAATTTAAATGATTTAATATATTTTTAAATCACATATATTAAGTATTTTATTATTTATATTTATGTAAATAATACAATATAATAATTCATATTATTGGTAATTCCATAAATTTTTAGTTTATCATTTGTTGACACGTGTCACTATTTAAGTTAAGTTTAAAACATAATTTAAGTAGCTAGGTAGGCACCTAGGTTAAGTAGCCTAACTATGTAAGGTACATACGGTCAACATACCACCATTAACCATAACTATGTAATTTGTGAGGTTTGATCCTTAAACCTTAAGGGTGGATGTCAACTCCTTTGTGATTAAACCACCCCATTTGATGATGCAAATATATTCTATTTAACTCATATTTGACTTTAAACATTGCACAAACATCATTTTAATATTTCATATTTTATTGATATTTTTCCAAGTGGAAAAGTTTTAAATTAATTCTTGATGTACTTTCAATGACATACATGATTAAAAAATAAATTTCCAAAAATGTACATTAATTTGAATAAATGTCTTTTGAATTTTGTTAAACACTACACCAAAATGTGTCCTAGTTCATTCTGGGTTTCACTAAATTTTGAGTGAATTTGGACATTTTTACCATGGTAAAACTAGTCAACCCCTTAGTGAACGAGGACGAGTTGTTATAGATAATGAATTGGCTTATTAGTACTTAATGAAATAAGGTTACTTTCAAATGAAATATAAATTTACTAAGCCATTTCACTTGTTAATTAATCAACAAGGTAGCATTGAAATCAATTAAATATAAATGATTTAATATTTAATATAATACTTAATATTATTGATAATTTCATGATTTTTAGCCCATGAATTATTGACATGTGTCACTACCTATGTTAAGTTTAAAACTTAACTTAGGTACACAGGCCATGTGATCAACCTAAGTAGGCACCTATTTTAGGGAATACATAGGATAACATTTGGCCAACTTACCATTATTAACCACAAACACACCATTTGTAAGGTTTGTTCCTTCAACCTTTAATATAATGGCAAACATTCTTACCATCAAGCCACCACATTTGTTGTGATAATGTGTTACATTGTATTTTATATATCAAATACTTTATTTTAAACATTATAAAAACATAAACTTTGAAAATTCATATCTTATTGAGATTTTGTTCTAATGAAACGATTAATTTTTTTATTTTTATTTTTCATAATGTACATAATTACATTTATTTCCTTTTGAAAATGTAAAATCATTTGAACAATTTTTTTTTTGAATATCATTATTCAATAACATTTCAATGATTTTTTTTTAAAAAATGTTTAATAAATGGATAAGATTTTTGTTAATATAATAATATTATTTATGTCGAGTTATTTTTAGTTATTATAAGGCTATTTTTCATTGTTGTAAATCATTTCACCCTACATTATTTAGGGCTATTTATGGTTATTCGCAAATTTTTTTATTATTTTATGTTATTTTCGGCTATTGTAGGCTATTTCACTTTAGGTTGTTTAAGGTTATTATAAGTTATTTTTGGCTATTTTGAACTATTTCATATTATATTATTTTAAGCTGTGTGAGGTTATTGTTGGTTACTTTTGGTTATTAAAAGTTATTTCACTTTATGTTATTATTGGCTATTTTACGCTATATTATCATAAACTATTTGTGGTTATTGGTTTGGTGGTTATTGTTGGATATTCTATTGTTAACTATTGGTTTAATGGCTATTGGTGGTTATTAATGGCTATTAGTAGTTATTTTATTAATGATTATTGATGAATATTCTATTGGTGGATATTGGTGGTTATTTTAAGTTAAATTATCATAGGCTATTGGTGGTTATCAATGGCAATTATATTAATGACTATTGGTGGAGGTATTTTATTAATGGTTAATGGTGGATATTCTATTAGTGGATATTGGTGGTTATTAGTGGTTATTATATTATTGGCTATTGGTAGAGGTATTTTATTATTAAGTATTGGTAGATATTTTATTGGTGAATATTGGTGGTTATTAGTGGCTATTGTATTAATGGTTGTTGGTAGTTATTTTATTGTAGATTATTATAAAATAATTTTTCATAGGTTATTATTGGCTATTCTAGGTTTTTTACCTTAGGTCATTATATTATATTTTAAATTATTATACTTAGGATAAAACAACTTATAATAACTTATAATAACCTAGGGTATAAGTTAAAATAACTAAGGTACCCTAAACTAATATAGGGTATATCATGAAATAACATAGGGTATTTAAAGCAACAACAGAAAAATATACCTATTTATCATAGTAAATTATAATAGTGAATTATGTCACCTAATAATGAAACATGATATTTACATAATGATGTTATAGTGAAATGATTTTAACAAGGGCGAAATCACTAAAATGTAATGAATTTATTTCAATTTTAAAGTCCAATAATGATTTAGGTTAATGAACTACACCTTATTTTTGTACTAGTGTAAATTGAATTACATTTTGATGATGATTTGGTAGAATTTTCTTTCAACCACATGATTTATAAATGAAAAATATTTTATAATTTTTTTAAATAATAAATAAATAATTTATCTCCCACATATTAATCCTTCATTCCATAAAAAAAATTATACAATGTGATTATAATGTATCATAATTTTAATTAATTCATATATAATTTTAATAAATGGATAATATATCTATCACATTTCAAAAAATTAAATTTTAATAAATATCAATTATAATATTTATGATGTATATTTATTTATTTTCTTAAATTTTAATCTAAATCACATTTAGTAATGCTAGATAATTAATGAATTTGATGGAATTTTAAGTTTTACATTTTTATAAATATAATATAAAACTAAATAATCATCATATATAATATTTAGAAATAGATCATAACTCAAATATATTTAATAAAAACATAATAATTTATATTATCAATGTTAATAAACAATATAAAATACCAATAAACAATTAGACACAAGTTGATTATTTAACAAATATTGTAATTCTAAAGATGCCACATATGTTTTAATCATCAAAATATTGTAAATGGAAAAATTATTGGCCCTAGTTGCCAAAACAATTAGGTTTTTTATCCATCCATTGATCTATTCACAATATTGGATGAAAAATGTGCACTTTCATTTTACTTTTCCATTTAAACATGTAATAATCACAAATTATAATCACATTTGCAACTTCAATTGATTATATCAACACTCTAGTCGCGTGTGTGACTACAATAGTCACATTTATGACTACACACATTTGTGATTAAAATGATATTTAAGACTAACCCAACTATAGTTGTAAAAGTAGTTGATTTGGACTCTAATCGCATCTATAGTCATAACCATATGGTTAAAATGGACAGATTTTTTCTAGTGCAACAAGTGATTTTTCTTCTATCACAACAAGTTGTAATTGTTCATATCGACATGTAAGCCTATTTAATGAATCTAATGATAAGTTTGGTAATTAGATAAGGATTGTTGGACATGTATGTTTAATGTTGAATGTATTGTTAAACCATCAATATTGAAAGCAACTTTACCTATTGATGCCATAAGTAAAGCCTTAGTTTTTGTTAAGTCAAAAGATATGTCTCTATTGTATAATTATAATAATCCTTGAATTATGAATTTTAATGTAAAATTTTTACTAGTTCTAGTACCCCTTATCAAAAATAAGCACATCGATGTATCAAGGTACAATTATTTTCTATGCATAACATCATCAAATATTAATTTATGTTCTTCATTTAATTGTCTAAATAAACTACAATATTTAAATTCTTCCATCATCATGGAATATGATCGTTTTATGAAATTTTCATCTTTTAAAAATTGTGATTTTTGGTTTGATTGATTATGTGATTGAATGATAAAATTAGATTATAAATCATAGTGTTCAATATTGATTGTGTTTGTTATAGGAATTGTAAATGGTGGATCATTTATTTCATTATTTATATCATCAATCCAAATGTTAGTTGAACATAATGTTTTGATTTTGAATTTATCAAATCGTCCATTTATTCTATATTTGGATATGGCACTTAGTAGTTGAAAATAGATTTAATTATCAAAATTTCATCATGTTGTTGACAATATGCATCATGTCAAGTCTAATAATTCCAAGTTATGAGTTTTTTGAATTTCAAAATGGTGAATACAATAAAATTTGTTCTTTTTATTAATTTTTAGTATCTTTATATTTATTATAATTTATAAACCTAATAATTTTGGGTTTGTGATGTTTTGAATTTTTTTTTAATGCTATAAAAAAATTGAGCTTTGCTAATGATAATGATTCATATTGATTAGAATGACTAATATATTTGTCTATGATTTATGAACACATTATATCATTTGAATTTGATTTTAATTCATTTAATGCAACTTGTGATTTTAACACAAAATCACGTTCTTCAAAAGGAAAAAATTTCGAGATGAATGATAAAATGGTAAAAAAAAACACAAGGTAAGTAATACGTTGAATAACCATTTGTTGGGCATTAAAAAAAGTATTACTAAACTTTTGAATTTTTATATTTGCATCTATATTATTTGTGATGAAATTTTTAATGATATAATGTAGTTATGATGTTATTGATTTATTTATTTTTGTCATATATGATGTGCAATATGTTATAGTTACATATGGGTCCAAGATAAATTGAATATATGTATTTGCAAACCACAAATGAATAACATGTATATTAAATGCATTGATTTTTATGTTTCTTAAAGGTCATTTAAAGAAAATGTGTAGCTTTGTTAATTTACTTCTCAAACTTTGTATATATGTACTTTCATTAAGGTTTAAGGAATTTAGATATTTTTAAAAATGATATGTCATTATTTTCTTTTAAATTTTTTAAAGATTGAAATATTTTGTTTGCTTCTGTATGGAGGTATTGTTGTGAAAATGAGTATTTTTCATTTATTTAAAAAGGTTTAAATTTTTTTGTTTCATGCATAGGAGGCAATGGATAATGAAATGTATAAAAAACATGGTTTTTTTTACATGTACATGTGTGTTAATGTTGTTGTGCATTTTGTAATGGGTTTGGTAATACTAATACATCATAAAAAATATACCTATCTATGCATTATTCAATTTTTCATTTGTGTGCACTCCATACATAGGTGCATTTTTTATCCATAAAAGTCCATGGTCATGTTCGTTCCCACAATTTTGAAATTCAATAACGAAAAAAACTAGAAATATACCCCAAAATATTATTATCTTTTGCAATAAGTTTATGAAAATTAATTGTTCTATGATCGTAATATCTTACACACATGATAGGGTTAATTTGTATAAATTCTGCTATATGAAAAATTGGAGGTTTTTAATTTTATTTGGGAGATTTAATTTTGAAGCATGTAATGTGTGTAAAGTTTTGATGAGAGGATCCCATAATCTTTCATCAGATGTAAAAATGACAAAGAACATTAGAAGACCAAGTTGTCGAATCATTGCAAATAATGTTTTTCATAACCTTTCAAAATAATCAAGTGAATTATGCAAACCTTTCAAATCATGATAACTTAAGTATGATTTGAAAATATTATCTAAATTTGGTTTATTTCATACTTGATAAACTTTTAAAGTTCTAACACATAGTTTTCCTTTTCATATTTACACCCAACCAAAACCTATGACTTTTCGAATGGAAATTTTAACAACTTTAAAAAAAAGGTTAAAAATATTAATTGAAAAATTCCCAACTTTATGAAGTAATTCCAATTGAGCTATTTATTGGTATGAAAAACCTTCAGAAAATTGTCAAGGTCGCCTATAAAACAATGTTGCAAAATTTTATTTCTCTGAATGTTTATTTTAAAATAAACCTAAAGGGTGAAAGTTTTGATTTGGGCCAACATAATATATGGTATTTTCATAATTCATTATTTTTGGAGCATCTAAAAAATTATGCATCATTGAATGGTTTGTGTGCAATATATTTTTTCATTGTTAAAATCAAAATTATCAAATGATGCATTATTATAAGTGTTTTCATTGAAAAAATCACTTGCATTGAAAAACGAATTTCATTGAAAAAACTATTTAAATTGAAAAAACTCTTTCCATTGAAAAATTGCTATTATTGAAAAACTATTTTATTGAAAATTTGCTTCACATACAAAAATTTTCATTTAAAGTTATTTTTGGCACTTGATATAAATTGATGTACAAGAATTTTCCTTCTCTTTTAGAAAAAGAAATTGTGAAAATGATTATATAATATGTGCTATTTAAACCAAAATTTTGATATAGAGAGTTTCCACATATATAAATTATTCATATAATAAAGGTAACTATAAAAAGGTCACACAAAAATTATCAACAATCTTAATGTTTAAGAAGGTTTTTGTATAGAAATTACTTTTGATTCAAAATCAAGCTTGTGTTTCACATTACATTAAACATTATCATTAGGAATGATTGCCAAAAGAGCAACCAAACTTTTGCCCTTTCAACTTGTTTATGCTTATGGGTTAAAATGTTGGATGTCTTTTTAAAAGCCAACAAAGGTAGATGTGGTCGATAATCAAAATTTACCATGAATGCAAATTGAAATGAAGAGTTGAACTTGTTTTGAATACAAATTGAGCATTTGATAATTTATTGTGCAACTATAAAAATCAATTTCGAATAGCTTTGTCAACAACTTTTATTAAAATTGTGTAATTTGTGCCCTTAAATATCGATTTCCTTTTGATTTTGTCACATTCTTGATTAAAACCATAGCACATTGGCCTATGTTGAATACTTCAAGAAGTTGTTCATAAATTGTGTTTTGAAACTTTAACCAAGAGTAAAAACGTTTTAGTCAAATTCACCTTCTCCATCTACAATCAATAATTGTTTTTCACCTTTGCTATCCCTTACTCCCCTTACATTAATGACGATAATAACAATGGTAACAAACCTCCAACTTTGAATATAATTTTTGAATTATCTAATGAACTCCATGTGGAAAAACATGTGAACTAACTTAAGTTGGAATGTAGGAATTAATGACACAATGGTTGTTAATTCAATTGTAATGAAAACATGCATGTCGCCTTTCTCAAAACCCCTTTTGGATTTTGATTCAATGCCAAAAAATTTCACCTTCACAAACATGCATTTTTTGTGCATGTTACTCATGCATATCTATATGAAGTGATTTTGTCTTCAAAGTGATCATGGTCAAAGCTACCCTATTTAATAAATCACAATGCAAATATGCATAGCTTAGATTTTCCATGCTATTATTTGCATTGCAATCAAAAGTGCCATACCTATTAAACACCTTTGCCTCAAATGCAACATCTCTAATTCCAAAATCCAAATCATCCACTTCAACAACTAATTTAATTTCCTTCACTTGAACAATAACCATTATGTAGGAAAAAAAAAAAAACTAACCAAAATGAATTTGATAACAAACAAATGAAATAGCACTTGGCAAAACTAATAGTTGCAAAAACACACACTTGGCAAAACATACACTTGTAGAAACACAAATTTGCAAAGGAAGCAAAAAAACAGTCAACAAATGGTGAAAGCTTAAATTGAGCACATTATTTTTGCTATGAAAAAAAAAACACAACAATGTTATATTTATATGGGACAAAAACCTAACTTAACCTTAAACCTCACTCTAAACCTAACCCTAAACCTTTTTATATTTTGTATTGATTTTAAGTAATTTTGATTATGGTTGATTTCAACTTAACAATAAAAGGTCATATCCATGGTTTAGCGACTAAATTATGCTCTAATAATGAACAGGACATCAATACCCTTGGCATCTTACAAATTTTAGTTATTGACTTTTAGTAACTTTGACTATGGTAAATATTTACCTTTAACCATGGATATTGATGAACCAATGTTTGGTAGTTAGATTGTGGTCTAATAATGAACAAAACATTAATACCCTTGGCATTTTATGAATTTTAATTATGCATTTCATGCTTACACTTGAACCTTAAATATCTCAACTTAGATTTGAAAAATATTTATACATAAACCTTAAAATTTTCTCCATTTTTTAACCATTATTTTCATTTTCATTCAAATACATTATTATTATTTGTTAAACTTCAATTTTTTTATCATGTACATAAAAGAATTTAGACACACAAAAAAGTCAAATTTGGCCTTTTTTCCTTTTTTTGGTTGGATGTATTACGTGTTCAATTTTAAACAAAATATTGTTTGTTTTTTTTTGTTAAATTTTTGTGTTAAAATTTTTCCATTCCCAAAAAAAAGACATTAATTTTTATAAAATATTTTTTTGAAAAAAGTCCTTCATTAAGTCACCATATCACAAAAGAAAAAAAGACCAAAAAAAAATTTGCGCCTCTCCCAATCCCTTAAAAAAACCCTCCTTTGGAAAGGGGTGGAATTATCCCATCCTCCCCTCCTCACCCAAAAAAAATCCTTTTGAAAAAGAAAAAAAAAATTTCTTAACCTCTCGTCCCCTTTCCTTAAAGCTTCACTTAAAACTTGTAATTCTTGCAATTGTAATTGAATTATCCACTCCTTATACCCATTGAAGCCCCATAATGAAAAAAAACTTGTGAGAGGAAAAAAACTAAACACCTTAACCCCTTTGCTCTCCCTAAAGTTTCATCTATAAACTCCATTGTACCTTCGCCCAACTTTATAAACTAGTTGTGTTTGCCCCATGCATGCTTGTTAAAACCTAAAATCATACATGCATATCTACTATCTTAAGGCAATAATAAATTTTTATCATATATATTAAATTTACATGTCTGTCTGTCTGTTCGTCTGTTCGGGCAGTTTCTGGGCATTGCCCGGACAGACAAACTTTTAGCTGGAGTTAGTTACATCTGGGTAGACACAGACACAGAAAAAGAGAGAGAGAGAAAGAGAGAGGAGGGGACAAGAACAGAGTCCGTTGCGGTTATAATGGAGTTCGAAAAGTGCCATTGAGAATGTGATTCTCCTCCTCCTTCTGCAGGAGGAGGTTATGTTGAGAATTGCTCTCAATTTGTGAGGTTGAAATGTAGTATTTATCAATTTACTAACACTGACATCCATAGATACAACTTCTTGAGTCTTTGATGCTTGAATTGAACCCACAACCAGTTGCAAGGTTACAAGTTTTATAAGTTTTACAAGTTTCTGCAATTACAACATAAGATCAAGCCTGCAAGAGATGATCAGGAGAGCCTTTGATATCTAAGAACTGTGCAATCACAAAGAACTTTTCTTGAGACAAAATGGCAAACAAAATATCTGCTATAGTCTATGAGGCGGAAAGTATAGGTGTGAAATTTGCTGTGCAATGCTTCTATGCAGAAACTCACACCTTGCAGAATTACAGAATTCAGAAATCACACAACAGATGGGCTTCTCAGTGGTGAAAAAGCAAGCTCATAGTAGAGTTTTTGGATGGTGAACCTTTGGTAAGTTATTGACGGCAGAAATCACACAACAGATGCATCAGGAGCCTGAGAAAAAATCCAAATTTCATGAGATTTGTTGCATTTTGATGCCGGTGATGGATGCAAGATAATGGTGCATCATGGTGGCAAGTATCCACCAAGTCACAATTCATCTATCAGCATGTCAACTATGCACACAAAAGTGGAAGAGAGAAAATGGCCTGTAGAAGAACCAGAATTCAAAGAGGAATGAGTTTCTTTCCTGGTGATCGCTACAGTACACAATCATTTAATGATTTTGGATTTTTGATTTTTAAAAAAAAGGTCATTACCTTTTGAGCTTTTTCACTATCTTTCTGCAAGATTTAAGGTGGTTTCTTATGCCCAGTTGCACTTACGTCACCAGTTGAGGAGTGGGGGAAAATGTTGGGACTATCACACACACCTGCAACAGTAGCTGCACAGGTGGAAACAAGTACCACAGAGCACAAGCTTCTTCTTTGCTACCAAGAGCGATTCATCCGTCTACAAGCTTTCTTGAAGAAATGTGATGATGATAAACAAGAGGACTTTTTGCAAAGTAAGCTCAAGTTACCTGACTTCTGAAGACACCGATCTTGCTTAATTACTCTCTTTTTATTCAATTTCTTTCTAATCTTCTTAATGTGTG